>ERZ1023626.29-NODE-29-length-65304-cov-104.940428_pt1 | contig 65304 bp, 60 predicted proteins | sample MGYA00380331_ERZ1023626 | MGnify/ENA primary metagenome ERZ1023626 (study PRJEB33179, sample SAMN07448974) | human gut metagenome | biome: Human-gut; feature: Human associated habitat; material: Faeces | host: Homo sapiens | place: India: Bhopal | collected...
CGTCGTTTGATGTCAAGCGATGGCTGAAGTTGGTAGATTTCCACATCTAGCCGAATTTCGGAAAGGAGTTCATCATATTTATTTTTTAAGTTGATTCAAGCCCGACAGGAAGCAGCAACGCTCTCCTATCGGGCTTTAATTATTGTGTAAAGAAGAGAAATTCAAAAAAAATATGGAAAAGGATTTCATCATATTTATTTTTTAAAGTTGATTCAAGTTTCGCAAGTTCAGAAGTTGAATGAGTTAAAGAATTATAAACATTTATTCATATCAGCCGACATCGGATTTTATTCACTAACTTTGCATCAGATATATACATTAGAATTCTTTACAAACAATAAAATGGAGAATAAAATAACGACAATGGAGCGGGGAATGCAGCGACGCACCGAACTGCTCCTGGGAAAGGATAATCTTGAGAAAATTCAGAAGGCAAGAGTGCTCATCTTCGGTATCGGAGGAGTAGGATCATGGTGCGCAGAAGGACTCCTGAGAAGCGGCGTGAGAAACATCACTATCGTAGACAGCGACAGGGTATGCGTAACCAACTGCAACCGCCAGCTGATGGCTACAAGCCGAACCATAGGCGAAGTGAAGGTAGAGGCGCTGCGCAACCGACTGCTCGAAATCAACCCCGATGCCAACATCACAGCCTATCAGAAAATATATCAGGCAGAAACTGCCGATGAATTCCACATGGAGCAATACGACTTCATCATCGATGCCATCGACTCGCTCAAGGATAAGGCTGACCTCATTCTGCGTGCCACTGCCCTGCCTAAGGAAATCACCTTTATATCTTCTATGGGAGCTGCCCTGCGCACCGACCCATTCAAGGTAAGAAAATCTGAATTCTGGAAGGTGGATGGAGACCCGCTGGCAAGAGCACTACGAAAGAAATTCAAGAAGAACAAAACCTTCCCACAACGAAAATTCCAGTGCGTATACAGTGAAGAAAAACCGATGCAGAACCAAGGGGTGAACAAAGCCTGCGGCACGGGCGGATGCCTATGCCCGAAAGCCAAACTCATTAGCGGAGAGAGGGGTACCGATACTGCCGTATATGATGCTCCGGGCGACCAGCAACTGGTAGAACACGAATGGTGCTCTACTAAGGCACAGATCAACGGTTCGCTCTGTCACATCACCGCAACCTTCGGAATGGCTATCGCAGGAATGGTCATCAACCACATCATTGAATAACTGTTTTCTTTACAACAGTCACTTGAAAAGAAACTTACAAAACATACGTAAAAGGCGAGGCGCTTTCACAAGCTCCCCGCCTTTATTAATTATTCAAGTTTCGCAAAGTTCAGAAGTTTCTCGGGAGTAGTCTTATCGGCATTCGCCTCTATTCGTCTCTTCATATCGTCAAAGAATAAAGGTTAAATCCGATAAATCTTGTTAAACAAATTTTATCTTACCTCTTATGTTTATACCTTTGCACGCAAATTTATAATCACAAAGGACATTTTCATGTCCCAAAAAGGATAATATTTAATTTAAATAAGAGAAGAAAAATGAAAGAAAAAGCAGAAAGTTCAGTAGCCTGCAATCATCACAAAGTAGGCTTTCTGGGATTGCTCGTTACATTAGGCATTGTATTCGGAGACATCGGAACATCACCTCTCTATGTGATGAAGGCTATCCTGCATACGGGCGAAAGCATCAACGAGAGCACCATCCTGGGCGCACTGTCATGCATCATCTGGACACTCACCCTCCAGACCACCATCAAATATGTATGCGTGGCGCTGCGTGCCGACAACAATGGCGAGGGAGGCATCCTCGCCCTCTATGCCTTGCTGCGCCGACTCAAGTACAAGTGGATTTACCTACTGGCCATCATTGGCGCAAGCACCCTGCTGGCAGACGGAATCATCACCCCTGCCATCACCGTGACCACAGCCATCGAAGGACTCGAAAGCATCAGTCCCAACCTGCCAGTTATCCCCATCACCCTGGGCATCATCACCATCATCTTCTTCGTGCAGCGGTTTGGCACAGAGAGTATCGGCAAATCATTTGGCGTATTTATGCTGCTATGGTTCCTGCTGCTGGGCGTAATGGGAGCTTTCAGCATCACGTCTTACCCATTGATACTGAAGGCTTTCAACCCCTATTATGCTGCCATGCTGCTGGCAAAATCGCCTGAATGGTTTCTGATTCTGGGTGCCGTATTTCTCTGTACTACCGGTGCCGAGGCTCTCTATTCCGACCTGGGACATTGCGGCAGAAAGAACATCGCCATCAGCTGGGGCTTCGTAAAGACCATGCTCATTCTCAACTATCTGGGACAGGGAGCATGGGTGCTGAATCATGCTGATACGGCACTGGCAGCGAATCCGTTCTTTGCCATCATGCCGCAGAGCATGCTGTTCTTCGCCATCATCATGGCCACGGGTGCGGCAATCGTTGCGAGCCAGGCACTCATCAGCGGAACCTTCTCCATATTGAGCGAAGCCATGAACCTGCACTTCTGGCCGCGCATGCGAATCAAGCATCCTACCCATGTTAAGGGGCAGCTCTATATCCCGATGATCAACCTCGCCATGTACATCGGCGTGGTTCTCATCATCCTGCTCTTCCGCGACTCCTCGCACATGGAGGCAGCCTACGGACTCGCCATCACCATCACCATGCTGATGACTACCCTGCTGCTCGGTTTCTACCTGCACAGCAAGGGAGTGGCACGGATTTTCACGATGCTGTTTATGGGCGCATACTGCATCATCGAAGCCATCTTCCTGACTGCCAATCTGTCAAAGTTTCTTGCAGGTGGATGGTGTACGATGCTCATTGGTGGAATCCTGTTCCTGATGATGTACGTGTGGGTGAAAGCCATGAAGATACGCCGCCATTATATCAGCACCAAACCGCTGGATGATTATTATCAGATTATCTCCGACATCAAGGCCGACGAGAGCATCCCTAAATACGCTTCCAACCTGGTTTATGTGAACCACGCCAACAAGGAAGGTGCCGTAGATGACAAGTTGCTCTACTCCATCATCAACAAGCAGCCGAAACGTGCTGACCATTACTGGCTTATCAACATGGAGTTTGTTGACACCCCTGACACGCTGGAATACAACTGCGAGACCCTGATTCCCGACACCCTCTACAGCGTAACCATGCACATTGGTTTCCGCATAGAGCCTAGGGTGAGTCTCTATCTGCGACAAGTAGTGGAAGATCTGGTAACAGACGGAAAGGTAGATTTGCAAAGCACCTATCCTTCGCTGCGCAAATACGGAATTCCGGGCGATTTCCGATTCATCATCATTCACCGCGTATATTACCCGGAGAGTTCAGATAATCGCCAACAGAACCTGCTGATGAGTATCTACGCTCTTATCAGCAAGATAGGTATTGACGAGCCTAAGGCATTGGGCCTCGACACTTCCATGGTAGTGGTAGAAAGAGTGCCGCTCATCATCAACCATCCGGTCATTAAGGACAAGGTCATTAAGGTCATTAAGGTCATTAAGGATTCTGAAACATCACAAAGCAGACAATAAGCAAAAAGGCGAGGCGCTTTCACAAGCTCCCCGCCTTTAACCTATTAGCTAGAAGATTATAGCTAACAACTAACACAAAACCTTATAACTATTTTCAAATCTTAATCGTTATTTGAACCTATGAACGAACATTTTTTTTAATTAGAGGATAGTCTTAACAGCCTCCAGCATGCCCTTCTCCTGAATAAGGTCAAGATCTTTCTTAACCAACTCGGTAAGGCCAGGAACTGTCTTGTTCAAATCCTCGTGCCAGATATAGTCGAAGCCCAATACGCCCTCAGCTACCTTCTGGGTATCGCCGGTAGCCCAAAGCTCGGTGAGCTTGTCCATAATCTTCTGGTCATCGTTTGGCTGGATAGGAGCACCATCCTCGCGAACACCACCCTTATAGTAAGTGATGATAGCAGCGAGACCGAATACCAAACCCTGTGGCAACTCGCCCTTACGCTCAAGATAAATCTTGACACCAGGCAGGTCGCGAGTCTCAAACTTAGGGAATGAGTTGAGCATGATGCTGGTTACCTGATGATCTACGAATGGATTCTCGAAACGTTCCAATACGTCAGAAGCGAACTTCTGCAGCTCATCCATTGGGAGGTTCAGAGTCTGCATCAACTCCTCGAACTGTACCTTGTGGATGTACTTGCCCAATACCGGGTGCTCGCAGGCATCGCGAACAATGTTTACACCGCTGAGGTATGTAACAGGGCTCAATACGGTGTGAGGACCATTCAGCAGGGTAACCTTACGCTCGTGGTATGGCTTCTCATTATCTGTGATAAGCACGTGGAGACCTGCCTTATGAGCTGGGAACTCCTCCTGCATCTGCTCTACAGTCATATTTTCTGCCTTCTCGATAACCCAGAGGTGGAAGCTTTCTGCCTTAACCACGAGGTTGTCCTTGTAGCAAATCTTCTGCTGAATCTCCTTGATGGTATCGCGTGGGAAACCAGGAACGATGCGGTCTACCAATGTAGCGCAAACGTAGCAGTGGTTGGTGAACCACTCCTTGAAGCCCTCGTAATCAGCACCCATATCGCCCTTCCAGAGCTCGATATACTGATAGATGCACTCCTTGAGGTGGTGACCATTCAGGAAGATCAGCTCACATGGCATCAGGATCATACCCTTGGTTGGGTCGCCCTCGAAGAACTTGTAGCGGTGGAACAAGAGCTGAACCAACTTGCCTGGATAAGAAGCTGCAGGAGCATCTGTAAACTTGCAAGAGTCATCGAATGCGATACCAGCCTCTGTAGTGTTAGAGATGATGAAACGCATCTCTGGCTGCTCAGCCAAAGCCATGAAAGCCTGGTTCTGAGAATATGGATTCAGTGCACGGCTGATAACGTCGATACGCTCCAATGTGTTGATAGCCTGGCCGTTCTCCTTACCCTGAAGGTTTACGTGATAGAGGCAGTCCTGACCGTTCAGCCAGTCAACCATACCACCAGCCAATGGCTGAACTACAACGACAGAACCGTTGAAGTCGGTCTTCTTATTCATATTCCATACAATCCAATCTACGAATGCACGGAGGAAGTTACCTTCACCAAACTGAATGATTTTCTCTGGAGCGACGCTCTTAGGAGCAGTGCGCTTGTTTAATGCTTTTAGCTCTTTCATGATTTGTTTATTTTGTCTTTATTATTTTACTTTCCGTTTTAAATTCCAATCTATTCATCAGATTGTTTTTTTCTGAGTGCAAAGGTAGTAAATATTTCGTTTGATTGTTCCAAAAACAGCGAAAAACTTCACGCAAACCTTTACGCTCCTCACCGGTTCTATACCTTATTATATATAGTACTGCGCAGGCACAAAATAAAGAAGTAGGGATTTTCCCCCACCCCTTTAGGGGAAATCCCGACCGTGGAAGCAAAAAACATCGTATCTTTGCACCAGAAAAAAGAAACATGAAGTATAACAATTTAAAGATATACGATTATGAAACGAATGATAATAGCTCTGGTAGCCATGTTCATGATGACATTCACTACCGCTTCTGCTATGAGTTATGAGCAGGCAAGACAGCAGGCTCTCTTCCTGACAGACAAGATGGCTTACGAGCTCAATCTTACGGAAGACCAGTATGAGGCAGCTTACGAGGTGAACCTCGACTACCTGATGAGTGTAGATACATACGATGACCTATATGGTGCTTACTGGCGCCAGCGCAATATGGATTTGAGCTATATCCTGCTCGACTGGCAGTATAGAACATATCTCAATGCCACCTATTTCTACCGTCCGCTCTACTGGAATGCGGGCTACTGGCACTTCGGCATCTACGCCCGCTATCCTCGCCGCGACTATTTCTACTTCGGTCGCCCTCACTTCTACGTATCTTACCGTGGAGGTCATAGCTGGCGAGTAAACGGAAACAGAAGCTGGTATCACGGAAGAAGTTTTGGCGGCCCTCACCCAGGAGGACATCCTAGAGTAGGTATGAGAGACGGATTCAACCGTGGTGATTACGGCAGAGGAAGATCTTTCGGAAATCTGAACCGCGAGAACAGACCTCAGATGAACCCAAACCGTGGTTTCGGTAATGCAAGCCGCCCTAACAACAACGCTGGCTTCGGAAACAGCGGCCGCCCTCAGAACGGAGGCTTCGGAAATAACAACGGAGGCTTCGGCAACAGCAGCAACCGTGGCTTCGGCAATAGCAACAGTCGCCCTAACCGCGGTTTCGGCAGCAGCAACAGCAGCACCAGCAACAACCGAGGTTTCGGAAACAGCAGCCGTGGGTTCGGAAACAACAGCCGTGGTTTCGGAAACAGCAGCTTCGGAAGCGGAAGAAGTAATATCTTCGGGGGCAACCGCAGCAGCATGAGCCGTTCATTCAGCAGCGGGTCTGGCAACCGTGGCGGCGGATTCACCCCTCGCTCTTCTACACCAAGCAAGAACAATGGCGGTGGAAGCTTCGGACACAGAAGATAAGAAAAGAGAAAGAGTTATAATTTCAAGTTTATAAAGACAGAGAGTTAAGAAAATCAAGACCTCAAGTAAGAGAGTAAGAAAATCAAGACCTCAAGCAAGAGAGTAAGAAAAATCAAGTACAAAAAATGGGAATTTGCATCGGTTCATACCATTCGCAAATTCCCATTATTATTTTATCAACTTTCAGTAAAAGTTTTACTCCAATCCGAAGAGCGATTTCAAACCGCCATCTACGCCCGAGAATCCCATGAAGGCGAGGCTGAGGAGCGCTGCAGTTACCATGACGATAGCTACGCCCTGCATGCCCTTAGGAATACGGACCAAAGCCTGCTGCTCGCGAATGCCGGCAAAGACAATGAGAGCCAGGGCAAAACCGAGAGCTGTAGAGAAGGCGTAAACCACGCTCTCAAGCAGATTGTAATCCTTCTGGATAACCAAGATGGCTACACCCAGCACGGCACAGTTGGTAGTAATCAAAGGCAGGAAGATACCGAGTGCCTGATAAAGTGCAGGAGAAACCTTCTTCAGGATAATCTCTACCATCTGAACCAAGGCTGCAATCACGAGGATGAACGCCAGGGTCTGGAGATATTGTAATCCGAACGGATCGAGTACATACTTCTGAACACACCAGGTAATGATGGTTGCCAGGGTCAAGACAAAAGCGATGGCACCACCCATACCGATGGCTGTATCAACTTTCTTCGATACGCCCAGGAATGGACAGATACCGAGAAACTGCGACAAGACGATGTTGTTGACGAATATCGCAGAGATAAATATCAATAAATATTCCATAATTTCTATTTTATTTCATTGATTTTAAGCGATGCCTACGCTTACTTCTTTACCTTATTAAATATAGCAATGATGTAACCCAAGGTGAGGAAAGCTCCAGGAGGCAGGATGAACATCAGAATGTTGGTAGTCTCCGGCAACAGAGTAATACCGAATACACTACCTGCGCCGAGAATCTCGCGGGCACTACCCAGGATGGTCAAACCGAGGGTGAAACCCAAACCGCAACCAATGCCATCGAAGAGGCTGGCAACAGGCGAATTCTTGGCTGCAAAGCTCTCTGCTCTACCCAGGATGATACAGTTTACTACAATCAGCGGAATATAAATACCCAGCGCCTGATTGATGCTGTCAGGAGCATAAGCGCTCATCAACATCTGAAGGATGGTTACGAAGGCTGCAATCACTACGATGAAAACAGGGATGCGAACCATATCCGGGGTAATCTTCTTGATACAGGAAATAACAAAGTTGGTACAAATCAGCACCGCCATGGTAGCCAATCCCATAGAGAGACCGTTGATGGCGCTGGTTGTTGTAGCCAAAGTAGGACACATACCGAGAAGCAACACGAAGGTTGGATTCTCCTTGATGAGTCCGTTCATCAAAATCTTAACATTACTCATATCGGTTTATCCTTTCTTTTCGTTATGTTCAACTTTAGATGCACCACTCTCTGCATCTGCTTTCTGAAATGCACCGCTCTCGCCGTCAACATCCTTCTTGGCATAAACGGCATAAGCCTGATTGATAGCCTTGAGGAAGGCGCGGCTGGTAATGGTAGAAGCGGTGATGGCATCTACTGCATTGCCACTCTTATCGTCCTTAGATACGTGGAGGTCGCCATCCTTTGGAGTCTTACCGATGATGCTACCCTTTCCGTCTTTCTGGAACCAGGTAGCAGCCTTGGCACCCAGACCTGGAGTCTCTGAAGCCTGAAGCACGGTATAACCCATAATCTTGCCCTCGGTATCGAAGCCTACGAGCACCTTCAGATCGCCACCGAAACCACCGGTAGTACTCTCTACGGCAGCACCCAGCTGCTTGCCGCTCTTGTCTGAGCACTTGTGGATAGTGAAAGAGAATTCCTTACCGCCAAACTCCTGCTTTACCTCTTCAGGCTCAGCCACCTGGAGATCTTCTGTACCCATCACGCTCTTGATGCCGGCAGCCAGACTCTGTGCAGCCTTCTCTGCGATAGGACCGGATGTAAGATGATTGATATATGCAAGCACAGCACCTACGATGAGCGCAACGCCCACCAGCACAAGCACCATGTTCTTCAATGATGATTCTAATTTCTGCATGTCTCTGTCCTCCTTATTTCTTAGCAGGCTTCTCACCGAAGCGCTTTGGTTTAACGTATGTGTTAATAAGAGGTGTGAACGCATTCATGATAAGAATGGCGAACGACATACCTTCTGGATAGCTACCCCAGTTACGGATGATGACGGTCAGCAGACCGATGCATACACCGTAGATAAGCATGCCCTTGTGGGTCATCGGAGAGGTTACATAATCAGTAGCCATAAAGATGGCACCGAGCATCAGACCACCGCTGAAGATGACAGCCAGAGGATTGGCATAAACAGGATTAGCCAAATGCATCAAACCGCTGAATACGAATACGGTAGCGATGATGCTGACAGGAATATGCCAGGTAATGACCTTCTTCCAGAGCATGTAAGCCAAACCGAGCAAGAGGGCGAATGCGCAAACCTCACCGGTAGTTCCGGCACCGAAGGTATCGCCAGTAGCACCGAAGAGCAGGCTCATCGCATCAGGCAACTGGTTGAGGACAGAAGCATCGCCCGTCTTGATGGCTGTCTTCATGATAGCCAGCGGAGTAGCACCCGTTGTTGCATCTGTATAGCTGAGCATCTGTCCGGCTATAGGCCATGAAGTCATCTGGGCAGGGAAGCTGACGAGCAGGAAGCAACGTCCAACCAAAGCGGGATTGAAAGGATTGTTACCCAGACCGCCGAAGCTCATCTTACCTACACCGATGGCAAACAGGGCACCGATGATGATGATCCAGAGAGGAAGGTTACTTGGCAAGTTCATGCCGAGCAAGAGACCGGTGATGATGGCAGAACCATCGAGCAAGCTGGTCTCCTCCTTCAGGAGATATTTTGTAATTGCCCACTCAAAGAAGACGCAGGCTGCCACAGAGGTGAGCAGAACGACTGCTGAACCCAAGCCGAAGAAATAGAAAGATGCGAGGATGGCAGGCACGAGAGCGATAATCACTCCGTACATGTTCTTCTCTACGCTCTCATTTCCATGAGCGTGTGGCGATAATGAAACGATTAATTTTCCCATTTTATCTTTTAAATTCTTTCTTAAATGAAATTCATTCTTGACGTGAACGCTTACTTCTTGGCATTGCGAGCTCTGATAATGCCCATTACCGCACCCTTACCATTGATAATATTATCGAGGATAGGACGATGAGATGGACAGGTGAACTGGCATGAACCGCAGGCGATGCAGGATGTTACCTCCTCTGCCTCAAGGCGCTCATAATCCTTCACTACGCTCAGGGTAGCGAGCAAGTATGGCTCCAGGCCCATTGGGCAGGCATCCACACACTTGGCACAGCGGATACATGGCTGAGCCTTCTTGCGATGAGCATCAGCATCGGTCAATACGGTGATGGAGTTGGTACCCTTGGTTACCGGTACATCGAGGCTGATTACAGCCTTACCCATCATCGGACCACCAGCCAACACCTTGTTGTCGCCCTCAGGCAAACCTCCGCAGTTCTCAATCATCTGAGAGAATGGAGTACCCATACGTACGAGGAAGTTGCCCGGTTTCTTCACCTGCTTACCGGTAACGGTAGTATAGCGTTCGAAGAGAGGTTTATTCTTCATAACTGCCTGATAAACAGCGAAGGCAGTACCTACATTCTGAACAATTGCTCCAACGTTGACAGGGATAGCTGGAGGAGCAGGAACCTGACGGCGGATAACGGCATCCACCAGCTGCTTCTCACCTCCCTGAGGATATTTCTTGGCAAGAGGAACAATCTCGATACGAGAATCATTGGCTGTCTTCTCCTCGAAGAGTTTGATAGCAACAGGCTTGTTATCCTCGATACCGATGTAGCCCTTCTCTACCTTAGCCGCCTTCATCAGGAGGTTCAAGCCAACGAGAATCTCATCGGCATGCTCCATCATCAGGCGATAGTCGGCTGTGATATAAGGCTCACACTCTACACCGTTGATGATGACGCACTCAGCCTTGGCTCCTGGAGGAGGACAAAGCTTGATGAAGGTAGGAAAACCGGCACCACCCATACCAGTGACACCTGCTACCTTGATGCGGTTTACGATTTCCTCTGGAGTAAGCTCAGTATGAGCCTCAAGCGTCTCGAGTTTATCAGAGCGGTCGATACTCTCCTCCCACTCATCGCCTTCTACATTAATAATAATACAAGGCTTGCGATAACCGGTAGCATCAATAGATGTATCTACCTTGAACACAGTTCCTGATACGGAACTGTAAATAGGAGCACTCACAAAACCACCAGCCTCAGCAATGAGTGTACCCACCTTCACCTTGTCGCCCTTGGCAACTACAGGCTTGGCAGGAGCACCGATGTGCTGACCAAGTGGGAAAATAGCCTGCTTAGGGAGAGGAGCTACCTGAGTAGCCATCTCGGCAGTAATCTTATTCTCTTCTGGGTGAACTCCACCAATTCTAAAAGTTCTCAAATTCATGATTATTCCTCCTTCTTCTTAACTGAGAAATTAACTTTTACGAGAGCACCTGTTGGGCATTCGTCAACACACTTGGTACACATGCGGCACTTATTGAAGTCAACATAAGCCACATTGTTCTCAATGGTAATAGCCTCAAACTTGCAGACCTTCTGACATTTACCGCATCCGATGCAAGCAACGCTACAAGCCTTCTTGGCAACAGCACCCTTGTCGTGGTTTACGCACTGAACGTAAACTCTACGGCCCTTGGGACCCTTCTTGCGGAGCTCGATGATATGACGTGGACAAGCGTTGGCGCAAGCACCACAACCCGTACACTTCTCTTCATCAACCTCAGGAATGCCAGTTTCAGGATTGATAGAGATTGCGCCAAACTGGCAGGCAGCCACGCAATCGCCACAACCCAGACAGCCGAACCCGCAGCCTGTTTCGCCAGCGCCACATGAATTCATAGCTGCACAAGTGTGCAAACCATCATACTCGGCAATGCGAGGACGATTCTCGCAAGTACCATTACAACGAACCACAGCCACCTTTGGCTCGGTATTGGCTACTGCCATACCTAAAAGGTCGGCTACCTTGCCCATCACGTCGGCACCACCTACCGGACACATCAGTCCATCGATAGAACCGGCATCAGCACCCTTCACCAGAGCTGCAGCCATACCGGAACATCCGGCAAAACCGCAACCACCACAGTTGGCACCTGGCAGAATCTCTCCTACCTGGCCCAAGCGAGGGTCTTCTTCGACGGCAAACTTCTTAGATACTCCGAAGAGAACCAGCGCTGCAATCAGCGCGATTGCTCCGAGAACCAAGACAGCAATCAAAATAAAATTCATAATTTTTTGTGTTTTGTTTTGTTATTTTTTCTTTGTTTTAAAATAAAGGCTCATCGCAGAAACCACAGGAGCACATCACGCACCCTATGTTTCTATAGAGAAGCTCAGTTTGTTTTTAAGTTTGTTTCTGAATAAGTAGAGCACCACATAGTATGGAATGAGAATGCCCAATGCCGAGAGCGCTGCGGCTCCCTCTGAGTGAGTAGCTTTCAGTACACCCACCAAAGCGATCACCATCAGCATCAGCGGCAAGAGATAGCCATAGAAACTGGCTCTGAAGCCTACAGCCGAATCAGCAGTCACCACCACGCTATCGCCTTTGTGGTAGAGAGACGCCTCTGAGGTAGAAACCTCAATCATCTTCTCTTTCGATTCAGATGCAGTACAATGAGCAGCCACCTTGCAAGCGCTGCAGGCTGACGACTGTACGATGCGAATGCTCACACAACCTTCTTCTACGCTCTCTACGATGCCAGAATGTTTTATTTTATTATTCATTTGTAATGTTGAGATTGCATTTTTGCAATTCAAGTGCAAAGATACTACATTATTTAGAAATGACAAACAAAATCGAAAAGAAAATATAAAAAAAGAAGCGTAAACGTTATCTATGCCCTAAAAATCGGGGTATTTGAAAACAAATTAAAAGCAAAAATGCTTTTTTTTAGCAACTTCTTTTGGTGATATCAATTTTTTATGTATCTTTGCATTGATTATTAAAGAATTGATATGGAAACATTAGAGCAAACAATCATGCAAGTAGAGCGCTTTATCAGAAAAGTAGCTCAAAAGTTCCCAGCGCCAGAATCTGACGACGAGACTTCTCAAATGACCGACATCCACGTAAGGGTTTCGCAAGACAGTGGCGAACTCCTGGCCTTTGACGACGATGACAACGAGATTACCCGCTGCGTTGTTGAGCAATGGATAGAAAACAAGGATGAAGACTTCTACGACGAGGTAGCAAAGCTGCTTCGCGATGTATTGCGCAAACAGGCTGATATCATAGATCATCTCGGCATTCTCAAGCCATACAGCTTTGTGCTCGAAGATGAGGATAAAGAGCATATTGGCGAGCTCTATCTTGCTGACGATGATACGATCATCGTAGGTGGTGATTTGATGGAGAATCTGGACAACGATCTGGATAACTTCCTGAACGACCTGCTGAAAGAATAAAATAAAAAACCGTTGCACTCTCTCCTATCGAGTACAACGGTTTTTCTGTTTTTAACGGTCTTTCCGTTTATATCATCTAACCCATCTAAAAAGAAATTTTCTTTTTCTTACCTTTACTTTCGTTTCCTACACGGTCGAGAGCAGTTACTACATACACATATTTCTTGCCACTCACATAAGGGATGCGATAGAAATTATCATAAGTTACTGCCTGGAGTGCAGAAACATCATTGAGATTTACCTTAGCACCTTTCTCAAAACGGTAGATAGCAAACCGGTTCACCTGATCGCCCCACTTTTTCTTGCTAGCCTTAGGAGCCTTCCATACCAGCAGCGGACCTTTCTCGGTCCACATCAGCTTGACACCCTTTACCCCCTTTGGCGCCTTATTATCAAGGAAAGGCATAGAGGGTGGCAATGCTGGATACTTCCAATAATTGTTGCGGAGTGTATGTCCGATATTACCTATATTATCGGCAGCAGTCTGCGCATACCAGAGCACAGTGCCCTTCACATTATTCATCTGCTGATGCAAACGGTGCTTAGCAGGCAACTGATGACTGCGCGGATTGACTGGATCAGCGAACTTGGCTGTACGCTCAATATCTTCACCTATATATAATGGGCGGTTGCCAGCATGCTTATTCCACCAGGTTATGAGCGTCTTGTAATCTGCAGCACGATTGCCTATTTCCCAATATATCTGAGGCACACAATAGTCTATCCAACCATTATTCACCCAAAGCAATACATCAGCATAAAGATCATCATAATTCTGGAGGCCGAAAGTTTCTGAACCATTAGGATCGGTACGCTTGTTGCGGTAGATGCCGAATGGAGAAACACCAAACTTGACCCAAGGCTTAACGGCATGAATGGATTCGCTGAGCTGCTTTACAAACCGGCTCACGTTATCACGGCGCCAATCACCTATGTTTCGCATGCCGCGCGACTGCTGGCGGAAGAGCTGCTGATCAGGAATCTGACGTCCGACCTCTGGATATGGATAGAAATAATCATCAATATGGAATCCATCAACATCATATCGGCTTACAATGTCCACAGCCACCTCGCAAATATAGTCGGCTGCAGCCTGCAACCCAGGGTTCAACAGCGTCAGCTTGCCATACTGAAAACAGAGATCAGGACGCCTCTTCACGATATTCTTCGGCGAAACCTGCTCATAGGAAGTTACGCTATGCTTGGCACGATAAGGATTAATCCAGGCATGAAGCTCCATGCCACGATTATGACACTGCTCTATCATCCACTGCAACGGATCCCAATAAGGAGAAGGAGCCTTTCCCTGCACCCCCGTAAGAAACTTGCTCCAAGGCTCTAAATCACTCTTATACAGAGCATCACACTCGGCTCGAACCTGAAAGATAATCGCATTCACGCCATCCTTCTGCAGTTCATCAAGCTGTCTGGTAAGCATCGCCTGGATCTGCTGCGTACTCTTGCCCAGATACTGTCCGTTAACGCACTGTATCCAGGCTCCACGAAACTCTCGTTTGTTCTGAGCCACCATTGTTGCCGACGACATCAGCATCATTGCAACAACGAGCATCAAAATCGCTTTCAGTCTTTTCATCTGTTATCTGTTATTTATCAATTTCATTTTTTTTCCTTTTCATTCTACAGTTTGTTCTTCATCCCTCAGCTTCGGGAGTGAAATATGGTATCTTACAGCCAGCAATCGGATGGCGCAGACCACACTGAAAGCTACAATCACCGTAATATAGAGGCTCACACCCAGATAGCTCAATCCCCAATAAGCCAAACCACCGGCGACACAAGCCATCGCATAAATCTCCTTTCTGAAGATAACCGGCTCTTCATTAAGAAGCACATCGCGGATAACACCGCCTGCAGCACCCGTAATACAGCCCATGATGATGGCTACCCAAAAGGAGAAACCACATTCGAGCGACTTCTGGATGCCCGCAATATTGAAAAGCGCCAAGCCCAAGGTATCAAACAGAAACCAGGTATTGTCAAGACGCTTAAGATAGCGGTGGCAAGCAATCACTACCAACTGAGCAAACAGCGTACAAATCAGGTAGATAGGGCTCAACATCCAAAACGGACGCACACCAAGCATCACATCTCGTATGGTTCCACCACCTATGGCTACAGCCACACCACAAACAAAACCACCCAGCCAATCATAGTGCTTACTTGCTGCCAGGCGAATGCCCGAAAGGGCAAAAGCAAATGTACCGATGAATTCTATCACGCTATGAAGCGTGAGCACGAATTCAGGATCGCCATGTATCATCATTTTCTCGTATCAGTTAGTTGTTCTAAATATCAATTCCTAATTATTCTTTCTAATCACTAAGTCTTGAATCTTTCTCCCCAACAGGTAACCATCCAGTTGTAGAGGCGCTCCTCGGAAGGCGAATGCTGAGCATGCCAGAAGCGGGCATCCTTCAGTTCGTCTGGCAGATACTGCTGCTCAGTGAAATGTCCAGGATAATCGTGAGGATACTTATATCCGTCATGATAGCCCAAATCTTTCATCAGTTTGGTAGGAGCATTGCGGATGTGCAGCGGAACAGGCAGATTACCCGTTTGCCGTACAGTAGCCAGCGCATCATTAATGCCCAGATAAGCACTGTTGCTCTTCGGACTCGTGGCCAGATAAACCACAGCCTCAGCAAGGGCGATACGCGCTTCGGGCCACCCTATCTTCATCACCGTATCGAAAGCTGCATTGGCAAGCAGGAGTGCATTCGGATTAGCAAGTCCCACATCCTCAGAAGCACTGATCACAACCCTACGGGCTATAAACTGCGGGTCTTCTCCTCCTTCTATCATCCTCGCCATCCAATAGAGCGCAGCATCGGGATCGCTTCCGCGAATACTCTTGATAAAGGCTGAGATAATATCATAATGCATCTCACCCCGTTTATCGTAAGCCAGCGGATTCTGCTGCAACTGCTCTTCTACCATCTTGTCGGTAATCACAATCTCTGAAGATCCGGCAGATTCTACCACCAGTTCCAGGATATTGAGCAGTTTGCGGGCATCTCCACCACTATATCGCAGCAGCGCGCCTGTCTCTTCCAGTTTAATATTCTTCTCTCTGAGTTCTACATCCTGCGTAATGGCACGATGCAGGAGTCCTTCAAGATCAGTCTTTTCGAGCGGTTTGAGCACATAGAGCTGACACCTGGACAACAGCGGCCGAATCACCTCGAATGAAGGATTCTCGGTAGTAGCACCTATCAGCGTAACAATACCCTTCTCTACCGCACCCAAAAGCGAATCCTGCTGACTCTTGGAGAAACGGTGAATCTCATCAATAAACAATATAGGAGAAGCCGAATTAAAGAATCTACCACTTTTTGCTCTTTCTATCACCTCGCGGACATCCTTTACGCCACTGGTCACCGCAGAGAGGGTGAAGAACGGCACCTTGATGGTTTGTGCCACGATTTGAGCAAGGGTAGTCTTGCCCACTCCAGGGGGTCCCCAGAGGATAAAAGAGGATATGCGCCCTGCGTCAATCATCTTGCGCAGCACGGCCCCCTCACCTACCAAATGCTGCTGTCCTACATAGTCAGCAAGCGTGTGAGGTCTCATTCTTTCAGCTAACGGTTCACTCATAGTACGTGCAAAGGTAATGAAAAAAATCGAATTCCAAATAAAAAAGTGACCAAAAACACAAAAAAACAGCAAGAAAATTTGGATATATAAAAAGAAGTACTTACTTTTGCACACACAAACATAATTGAAGATGAATAAAGATAAAATATTAACACTGAAGAATGTTACTAAAAGTAGCATTTGGGAATTGCAGGAGAACGATGTGTTCCGTCTTTGGGAAGCAGCAGAAAAGGATGCTGACCTCAAGGATTACCAGAACAAGTATATCGCAGTGATCCGCAGCGCATTCGAAATGGAACCAGTGACGGTAGACCGTCCTGAAGTGATTGACAAACTGATGGCACGCGGCTTTAAGATTGGCACTTTCCGTATCAACGACAAGAAAGAAAAGTATGCCATCAAAAAGCGCCCTATCATGCGTGTTACAGATCTTACTTACGAAAATGTAAGTCACATCACCGCCAATAAGCTCATCGAACTCTTGGAGCGCAACTTTGGTGGTGGCTGGGAAAGTCTGCCTCAGAGCATCCAGGACATCATCGAAAGTAATTTCGACATCAGCACAACTACTCTTCCTGCTGACCGCCTGAAAAAGCCAGGAGGTCTGTACGAGAAAAAGCTCGCTGATGACTACGAAGTGCTCGTGGTACCAAAAGGTTCTTGGGTAGAAGCAATCTTTGCCAAGGAGAAGCCAAAGGTAGAAAAGGTTCGCATGAGATTCGATGATGAGAATGATTTGAAACGCAACGACGACCTGCTCGACCCAGACGAGGATGAAGACGAGGATGCACCAGAAATCGAGGATCACTACAACGATCCAGATGAGGATGACGATGCATTCGATGACGACAAGCTTACTGAGGAAAGCTACCGTACTACCTTCGAAGACCCGGAGAACCTCGGTCTTGATGATGCAGAAGATGTAGCCGACGATGATTATTAATTCAGTTTATACATTATAATATAAAGAGAAATGAACGCATTAATTGGATTTGTTGCATTAATCGCTGTAGGCCTCGTAGGTTGGGCGATTGCAGAATTTAAGTACAAGGCTTTCACTTTCACCCGTTCAGAAAAGGACATCGAGGAAGAGAAAGAGCTTGAAGAGCAGAAACGCGCAGAGGGTTTCAAGGAGATGAACATCCGCGACATCATGCGCAAAAACTCAACCAATGGTTATAACGCCGTAGGTTAGTATTATGTTAATTTACCTATGCTTATGATACAGTATATCATCATAGCAATCATATTGGCGGCATGCATCACGTATGCCGCCATTTGCATCTACCGCTCCATCAAACAAGCACGAGAGTGTAAAAACTATCAATGTTCAGGTTGCCCATTCGTTGAGAAATGCCAAAAGAATAAAAAGAAAGAGGCTACTCAGCGGAAAGAACAAGAGCAGTTCTCATAAAAGAGCTGCTAAAACTACTTTTACTGTCATGCAGCGAGGAAACCAGACAAAAATTAAAGCATTTCAGAACCCGTTCATTATGAGCAAGATACAAAGAAAGTGATTGTTTTAATTAAAAAAGTTGCATAAAAATTTGGTAGAACCAATAAAAAGTAGTACCTTTGCACTCGCAAATCAGAAATGATTGTTCTACACAAGGTGTCTTAACCGAGCGGTTAGGTAACGGTCTGCAAAACCGTGTAGAGCGGTTCGACTCCGCTAGACACCTCATAAAAAGGAAGTTCTTCAATAAGGACTTCCTTTTTTCATATCTACTCTCCCCCATTTTCATTCCTCATTTCTAGGTATTCATCAAAACCCCCATTTTTAGGTATTGCACAATTATAAAAATCTTCGTACCTTTGCAACCGTAAATGATAAACATCAGAACTGAGGTTATCCTACGAGTAGGAATTGCCCCTTGCCAAAAGCAATTCTGGTGAACGTTTGAAACTTTTAGATAATTGAGACAAAGATAGAAATTAAAATCTTGTTCGCTAATAGAAATAATTCATAATGTTTTTGTATAATATGAAAAGGGGTGCTTGTGAAAGTACCCCTTTTATGTATAGGTTTACTACATGGCGATGCATTTTGTTCTATGTCACGACGCACAGATTTCTACATCGCCATGTAATTTCAAAGATATCGGGAGTTTTAAAAAAGCCTGTTACTATTTGATTTTAGCACCAAATGACTTGACAAACTTAATCTTCTTGCCTTTTGCGATGATTGGCTTCTTCCATTCACCACCCAAAATACGGATAACAGCCTTCTTGCCTACAGGAACCGCATCTACAGCCTTCTGCAAATCCATGAAATTGCCTCGACCTTCTGCAGAGACTACATAATCATAATGGCAGACATGAGACTTCAGCGCTGGCACCTGCTCTGCTACTGCATCAGCAAGCGCACCGGCAACCACACGTGCACCATATACATTATAATGGGTATTATCTTTCTTACCCTTAGGAACCTGCGGATTCTCGCCAGGCATAAACCACATATGTAATTTGCGGCTGCCTTCAATACCCATGCCCGTTTCTATATCGTGGGTAATCTTGGTAGCATCAACAAACGGAACATTCAGCTGCTTTGCTACATTGCGGGGAGCTATCACATAAGCTCCGTGGGTATCAATAAGCGTATCGCTATTAATCTGTTCCTTTCCATCATATACTTTATTGCGAAGCTTCTCGTCATCATCATTCTTCAATTCTGCAGAATAATAGCAGCGACGAACCACCGCATTGAACAGTACAGGAATGCCACCCTTGGCACGGGTCTCATTTACATATCTGGCAAGGTTTGCATCAAAAGTAGATCCCGGATCAGTATGACGGTCAGGCATTGACTTCTCATCGTTATGCCCAAACTGGATAAACACATAATCACCTGGCTTTATTCTATCCAAAACCTTTTTCCATCTTCCTTCATTGATAAAGCTCAAAGAAGAACGACCATTAACAGCATGATTGTCAACAATCACCTTGTCATCAAAAAAGCCTTGCAATACCATCCCCCATCCTCGCTCTGGATTATTTCTAAAACCACCTTTCTCGGCAGCAGTAGAATCACCTATTACAAAAATCGTTGTTGTCTTTGTGCTGGATGTCATCAGCAACGCCAGTATGAATACACATAAAATAGCTTTTATTTTTTTCATTTGTCTGTAGTTTTTAGAATTTACTAAAATTATAGTTAGGCATACACGCTAACACATAAAAAGCTCTCGCCCTGCCGCACTGCATATTCACATATACGAGCACGAGAGGACGAGAAAGAGAGTATTATTTATTTACTTTGGCTATCAATTCCTCGGCAGTAACCAAGGTTTGTTCGCCTGTTTCCATATTCTTAAGCGTAACCTTGCCCTGAGCCATCTCATTCTCACCTGCAAGCACCACAAACGGAATATTCTTGGCATTGGCATAACTCATCTGCTTCTTCATCTTCGCCTTATCAGGGAAGATTTCGGTACGGATACCGGCTGCACGAGCTGCACTTACTATAGGCAGGCAGTAAGCTGTCTCCTTTTCACCGAAGTTGATAAACAGTACCTGAGTAGCATTTACAGCCTCCTTCGGATAAAGGTCGAGCGCACCTAACACATCATAAATACGGTCAGCACCAAAACTGATACCAACACCGCTCAAACCTGGCAAACCGAAAATGCCGGTGAGGTTGTCGTAACGGCCACCACCTGTAATACTTCCCATTGGAGTATCAAGCGCCTTCACCTCGAAGATTGCACCCGTATAATAGTTCAAGCCACGAGCCAGGGTGAGATCCAGTTCTATCTCGTTGTTCAAGCCAAGAGTCTTCAAGGTATCGAGGATAAACTTGGTTTCCTCTACACCCTTCAAACCAACTTCTGAACCTTCGAGAACCTTCGCTATCACTTCAAGTTTCTCATCATTAGTTCCTGACAATGAGATGATTGGCTGCAACTTCTCAATGGCATCTTCAGAAATGCCGTCATTGCGCAACTCTTCGTTTACATTGTCAAGTCCGATTTTATCAAGCTTATCGATGGCCACTGTGATATCTACAATCTTCTCTGCCTCGCCGATAACCTCTGCAATACCGGTAAGAATCTTGCGGTTATTAATCTTGATGCATACACGAACACCAAACTTGGTGAACACGGTATCAACAATCTGCATCAACTCGACCTCATTCAGGAGAGAATCAGAGCCAACCACATCAGCATCACACTGATAGAACTCACGGTAACGTCCTTTCTGAGGGCGGTCTGCACGCCATACTGGCTGAATCTGATAACGCTTGAAAGGCATCTGCAACTCCTCGCGGTGCTGCACTACGTAACGTGCGAAAGGAACGGTCAGGTCATAACGAAGACCTTTCTCACAAAGTTTCGCTGCTAATTTGAGTGAACCGAGAGAATGAATATCCTCATCGCTCACCTTATTCATATAGTCGCCTGAATTCAATATTTTAAAAAGCAGTTTATCACCCTCTTCACCATACTTGCCCATCAAAGTCTGAAGGGTTTCCATGGCAGGGGTTTCAATCTGCTGGAATCCATAAAGAGCATACACTTCCTTGATGGTGTTGAAGATGTAGTTGCGTTTCGCCATCTCAACAGGACCAAAATCTCTCGTGCCCTTTGGTATACTTGGTTTCTGAGCCATTTATTAATGTTTAATATGAATGTTAAATGTTTAATGTCTAGCGCCATGTAAACCCCTCAAAGTAAACATTAAACACTAAACATTAAACACTATATAATTTACTTGCGTACAATAGTCTGAGCACGGTCTGGACCGATAGAAATGATACCGATCTTAGTCTCAAGGAACTCTTCTACGAAAGCAATATAATCCTTGAACTCCTGTGGGAACTGATCTTCAGATGTGAACTTAGTCATATCTGTCTTCCAGCCCTTGAACTCCTTGTAAACAGGTTCTACATCATCGATTTCGTATGGGAAATCTGTTGTAACAGAACCATCCTTCAACTTATATGCCACGCATGCCTTGATGGTATCGAAGCCATCGAGCACGTCGCTCTTCATCATGATAAGCTCGGTAACACCATTCACCATGACAGAATACTTGAGCTGTACAAGATCGCACCAGCCACAACGACGCTCACGACCGGTAACAGCACCATACTCATGACCGAGGTCACGGATCTTGGCACCCGTCTCATCGAAAAGCTCTGTAGGGAATGGACCTGCACCAACACGTGTACAGTAAGCCTTCATGATACCATAAACATTGCCGATGCGGTTAGGGCCGACACCCAAACCTATGCAGGCACCTGCACAGATAGTATTAGAAGAAGTAACGAATGGATAAGAACCGAAATCAACATCGAGCATAGTACCCTGAGCACCCTCGCAGAGGATATCCTTGCCAGAACGGAGCACCTTATTGATTTCTACCTCGCTATCAATAAGTTTAAACTGCTTCAAGTATTCGATGCCCTCCATCCAGGTCTTCTCAACCTCTGTAATATCGAAGTCGGTATAACCGAGACTTGCGATGGTTTTGAGATGAGCAGCCTTGTGAGCAGCATACTTCTCCTCGAAATTGTCGAGGATATCGCCTACGCGAAGACCGGTACGGCTAACCTTGTCAGTATAAGTAGGACCGATACCCTTACCAGTAGTACCTACCTTGTTCTTTCCCTTAGAAGCCTCGATAGCAGCATCGAGTACACGGTGAGTAGGCATGATGAGATGTGCCTTCTTAGAGATGTAAAGACGGCTCTTCAAATCATGACCGCTCTTCTCAAGATCCTTAGCCTCACCCATAAAGAGGTCTGGAGCCAAAACCACACCATTGCCGATGATGTTCACCTTACCACCCTGGAAAATACCAGAAGGGATAGAGCGAAGCACATACTTCTCGCCCTCAAACTCCAATGTATGTCCAGCATTAGGACCACCCTGGAAACGAGCAATGACATCATACTTAGGGGTCAACACGTCAACCACCTTACCTTTACCTTCATCGCCCCACTGCAAACCCAGCAGGACATCTACTTTACCTGTGTTCATTTTTTATCTTTTTATCTTGATACTTATTCTTTTTTGCGTTTGCGAGTCATCTTGCTTTGACAGCCGCTGCATACGCCATAGATGTAAAGAGCATAAGCATCTTTACGAAAGCGCTGCATCCTGATATCCTTCACAGCAGCCGTAACCTGCGGTGCTACAATTTCGGTTACCTTGCCACAAATCGTGCAAACCTGATGCACATGATTGTCCTCGCTATAACTGGCCTCATACTTGGTGCCGTCTGCCAGACTGTGCTTTACCACAAGCCTCAGTTCCAGGAACAGATGCAATGTGTTATAAAGCGTAGCCCTGCTAACGCGAAAATTCTTTTTCAGTAGCTCTCTGCCCAAATCTTCTATCGAGAAATGCTCTCCCATAGAATAAATGGTGTCGAGGATAGTGGAACGCTCCGGAGTGCGCCGGTGATGATTGCTCTCCATATAATTGTCCAAAACCTCATGAGCTTTTGCTAAAATTTCTTCACTCATAATCCTTGTTAGTTACATAAAACGCACAAAGATACTCATTATCTACGACATAGAACAATATTTAATTTTAAAAAATCTAAATTCGCCTCAATTCCTCATAGATACGCTGAACCGGAAGCCCCATCACATTAAAATAACTCCCCTTCAACCCCGTACAACCTATGTAGCCAATCCATTCCTGAATACCATAGGCGCCAGCTTTGTCAAACGGCTGATAATGATTTATATAATAACTGATTTCATCATCAGAAAGCGGTTTGAACGTCACTTCTGTTGTTACTGAAAAGGAACGCTGCTTATGCTGGGTAGTAAGACAAACACCTGTAACTACATGATGCGTCTTTCCGCTCAACATCTTCAGCATTCGTCTGGCATCTTCTGCATCACGAGGCTTCCCGAGAATGACTCCCTTTCCTTCCTGGTCATTCTGTTCGCCAGCTGTTGGCGCAATCACAACCGTATCTGCTGTAAGAATCAAAGTTTCTGACTCGTCCAACTCTTCAACACTATTATTTCCGTTCAAAAGCGGACGATAAGCCTCAGCCTTTTTCTTGCAGATGAATTCTGCCACCTGATAAGCATCGAGGTCAGCAGGATAACTTTCATCAATACCACTAATCACCTTCACCTCAAAAGGAATATCCAAACCTGCCAGAAGTTCCTTGCGACGAGGCGAATTACTCGCCAAAATAATCTTATAATTCATCTATTTTAAACCTTATTACTTTGAACTTTATGATTAAAATTCAGTTGCAAACTTTCTACTATAAACTATCAACTTTCAACTATTAACTAAATTCTACCAGCCAAACGCCTTAGCATCTGAAAGCCATAAACCCTTGGCTCTCAGTACCTGTTCTACGACATCACGTCCCACTCCATCACCTCCGTTACAAGCCGAGATATAAGTAGAAATTTCTTTAATATCGGAGCATGCATCTGCTGGGCAACATGGACATCCGCAACGACGCATAATCTCATAATCAGGAATATCATCACCTACATATATTATTTCCTCATCTGTAATTGAATATTTCTGCTTGAACTCCTCATAAGTCTTTATCTTTACAGAACACCCCATGAAGATATCCTCTACACCGAGATTTTCATAGCGTACCTGTATGGCATGAGAATTACCGCCTGTCAGAATTACGATACGAACACCTTTCTTCTGAGCCAGCTGAATGGCATAGCCATCTTTGATATTAACAGTACGCAAAGGTTCGCCGGCACTGGAAAGCGTGATGGTCTGTCTTGACAGTACTCCATCAACATCAAAGATGATTGCTTTTATCTTATTTAAATCGTAATTAATCATAATTGTTTCTGTTTTTAGTACTGAAAAATCCTAACTGCAAACTTAAACCGATAACAGTTTTATCTCTTGAACTTGAATATGCTTTTGCTCATCATTTCATAAATCTGCTGTAGTTCTGGCTGTTTTTCAAGAAGTTGCATTTGTTTCTCCATTACGTTCCGATCATCACGAATAGCCGGTCCTGTCTGCACTTCAGCTGCCGAATGCGAAGAAGCCTTGTCCATAGTTTCCATAACCAGAGGACGGAGAACACTGCTAGGAATGTGATGATTTTCGAGAATCTGCTGACCTATAGCTACGCAATGATTCGCAAAATTACAAGCAAAAACAGCTGACAGGTGCAGATACTTACGATTATCAGAATCCAATTCATAGACACTACGAGAAATCTGTTCTGCCAACCTCTTCAGGAAAGAAGTTTCGAAAGCACCACATCCCTCAATGAAAATAGGAATATTTTCGAATGCAACCTTTTTATCTTTCGTAAATGTCTGCATCGGATAAAATACGCCATAATGACGGGCATAATCTTTGAAAACATCCATCGGCATGGAACCAGCTGTATGAACAAACATCTTATCTTCTCTTCCTTTGCACAGTTCAGGAATAAGCATTTCAAGCGCATCATCCTTCACTGAAACGATGTACAAATCTGCATCACAGACCACCTTACTCATCTCATTGACAGGCTCACAATTCACCTTCTCAGCCAATAGAGAGGCCGACTCCCGAGTTCTACTGAAAACTTGCACAATCTGATGTTCTGATTGCGATATTTCGAGCGCAAGATTGGTAGCAAGATTACCTGCCCCAATAAACACTATTTTCATACGTAATTTTGTTTAAAGTTCTACTTTTTATGCAAAAATACTAAAAAATAACGATAGAGAAGCCCTTTTTCTTGCTTTTTTATGATAAATTTATTATTTTTGCCTTCGTGAGAAAATATGAAGTAGAAATATATGGTAAACTGGAAGAAATGCCGCATTTATTGGAAGGCGACTTTTTTCATAGCTTGGAGCTTTTTCAGATTCTTGAAAAAACACCCGGCATAACCCCTTTTATGGCTGTCGCCACACAGGAGAACAAGGTGGTAGGACAAATGCTCGTCATCCTCTATCACCGCAAATCTTTATTTCCACCTTATTTATATACGCACGCGCACGCGTATGGAGAGGGACTTTATGCACCCGATGCTGAACAGAATGCTATTTTCCCATTGTTACTCCGCAGCCTAACTATCCACTTACACAAACGACTCTGCTTTTACATCGAGTTCTCCCGAATGAGCAAAAAGATGCTGGGTTACCGGGAATTCAGAAAATTGGGCTATGTACCTATTGCCTGGCAAGAGATACATAACTCCCTACACAGCAAACTTCCCCAAGAGCGACTCTCAGGCAAACAAATTGCTATGATTGAAAAAATGAAGAAAAAGGGAATAAGTTGTAGAGAGGCAACTTCACCCGAAGACATCCATCGTTATCACCAGTTGCTCAAAAATTATTATCGGCTGAAAATTCGCCGTTTTGTTCCTGACGAAACATTCTTTCAGAAACTGAGTACAAGTAGTAATGCCAGAAACGTCATCATCACCTATAAGGACAAAGTGATTGGCGGCTATACCTGCATCTACAACCAAGGCAATGCCTTTCTTTGGTTTTCTGCATTCAAGAGAAAGACTTACATCCATCTGCATCCGGACACAATGACCATCTGGCAAGCACTCTCTGATGCACAGGAGCAGGATGCCCAACACCTCCACTTTATGGACGCAGGACTTCCGCTTAAGAATAATCTCTACCGTGAATTCATTCTCGGTTTCGGAGGCAAACCTGTTACCAAGTTTCGCTGGTTCCGCTTCTATCCAAAAGTTATAAACCTGCTCCTCCACTGGCTATACAAGGATTAAGAAAAAGAGGTTCCGTGAGCCTATATAAAGCATCTCCGAAACCTCTTTCTCTTTTTTAAGCGTAATTACACATACGCTCAAAAAGTACATTTTGTATATTAAAGCCAACGCCTCTACTCTTTCAAAGCACGGTCAAGCTGCTCCAAGCCGCGCTCTGTACAGAATCCACGAATCAGGCACAAAATATAATTGTCGTATATCTCCTGCATCGAATGAACACGATAGAGCTGATGGTGCATGATTTCCTCCATCATCACATGTCCTATGTCCATAACAACATTGAAGTCTACATCCTTACGGAAAAGCCCCTCCTTGACACCAGCCTCAAAGAAACGCACACTCTCCTCCCGTTCATGAGCATGATTCTCCTGGAAGAATTTCACTACACGAGGCATCTTATGAACCTCCTCATAAAAAAGAACGCCCACCATCCCATTGCGCTCCATCTGCAATTTATAGACATAGCTGATAATATCTATCACATTCTTCGCTTGGGTCTTGGCGAAATTTTCTAACTTCGAACGATTTTCTTCTAGCTGACGCATCATACCAGCAAGCAACAATTCTTCTTTGTCACCGAAAATCTCGTACACAGTTCTCTTAGACACATGAAGTCCCTGTGAGATTTCATCCATCTTGACAGCTTTTACCCCACGCTTATAGAATTCAGGCATCGCATAAGAGATGATTCTGTCTTTCAGTTCTTGTCTATATTGATTGATTTCTGCCATTTTACTTGTTTGAAGACTATTTTTGTGCAAAGATACAAAAAAAATCAAAAAACCATTCTTTTTTACTAAGTTTTTTTGTACCTTTGCACAAACTTTTAAATTTCGTGCGAAAAATCCACGAATATGAAAGAAAAATAAACTTTAAACCAATATATTGTTATGGTAAAAATTACGAAAGAGGCGGCTTTAAGTTATCACGAGACTGGCCGTCCTGGCAAGATTGAGGTTAAGCCAACAAAACCTTATCACACACAAACGGATCTGAGCCTTGCTTATTCTCCTGGCGTGGCATTCCCATGTCTTGAGATCCAGCAGAACCCAGACGATGCATACAAGTATACTGACAAGGGTAACCTGGTTGCTGTTATCAGTAATGGTACAGCAGTGCTCGGACTTGGCGATATCGGTGCCATGAGCGGAAAGCCTGTGATGGAAGGTAAGGGATTGCTTTTCAAGATTTACGGTGGTGTGGATGTCTTCGATATCGAAATCGATGAAAAAGACCCAGAAAAGTTCTGTGAAACCGTTGAGAAAATCGCTCCTACATTTGGTGGAATCAACTTGGAGGACATCAAGGCACCTCAATGTTTCTACATCGAGGAACGCCTGAAAAGAACGCTCGATATCCCTGTAATGCACGATGACCAGCATGGTACTGCTATCATCTCTGCAGCAGGCTTGAAGAACGCTCTTGAGGTAGCTGGCAAGAACATTGCCGATGTGAAGATTGTCGTAAATGGTGCTGGTGCAGCTGCTATCAGCTGTACAAAACTCTACGTAGCGCTAGGTGCACAGGTAAAGAACATCGTTATGCTCGACTCTAAGGGTGTCATTACCAGCGACCGCGAAAATCTGACAGAGCAGAAAAAGCTCTTTGCAACAGACCGCCGCGATGTCCATACACTCGAAGAGGCTGTGAAAGGCGCCGATGTATTCGTAGGACTCAGCAAGGGTAACGTGCTCTCCAAGGATATGATTCGTTCTATGGCAGACAACCCTATCGTTTTCGCTCTTGCTAATCCAGTACCTGAGATCAGCTACGAGGACGCTATGGACAGCCGCCCTGACGTATTGATGTCAACTGGCCGTTCAGATTATCCTAACCAGATTAACAATGTAATCGGTTTCCCATACATCTTCCGTGGTGCACTCGATGTTCACGCCCGTGCTATCAACGAAGAAATGAAGATGGCTGCTGTTCATGCAATTGCCGATTTGGCTAAGCAGCCGGTTCCTGATGTAGTAAACGATGTTTACCACGTTAACGACCTTACATTCGGTCCTAAATACTTCATTCCGAAACCTGTAGATCCACGTTTGATAACAGAAGTTTCTGCTGCCGTAGCTAAGGCTGCAATGGAAAGTGGTGTGGCTCGCACCCCTATCACAGACTGGGAGAAGTACAAACAGGATTTGCGCCAGCTGCTTGGTCAGGAGACCAAACTGACCCGCAAGCTCCACGATACAGCGCGCCTTCACCCACAGCGTGTAGTATTCGCTGAAGGTGGCAACCCAACTATGCTGAAGGCTGCAGTCCAGGCAAAGCAAGAGGGTATCTGCCAGCCAATCCTGTTGGGTAACCCTGACCGTCTGAACCGTGTAGCTAGCCGTTTGAAGCTTGACCTTTCAGATATTGAGATTGTAGATATGCGTGCCGATAACGAACAGGGCCGCCGTGCTAAGTTTGCCAAGCATCTGGCAGAGAAGCGTGCTCGCGAGGGCTACAGCTTCGAGGAAGCTTATGATAAAATGTACGAGCGCAACTACTTCGGTATGTCAATGGTAGAACAGGGTGATGCTGACGCATTCATCACTGGTCTTTACACAAAGTACAGCAATACTATTAAGGTGGCAAAAGATGTAATTGGAATACGTGAGCCATATAAGACTTTCGGTACCATGCATATCCTTAACACCCAGAAGGGTATTTATTATATCGCAGATACGCTCATCAACCGCCACCCAGACGAAGATGTGCTGATTGATGTTGCCAAGTTGTCTGCAGGTACAGTGAAGTTCTTCAACGAAGAGCCGGTTATGGCCATGTTAAGCTACTCTAACTTCGGTACAGACAATATTGGCTCACCTGTTAAGGTAAAGAAAGCCGTTGCTGAGATGCAGAAGGAGTTCCCAGAACTCGCTATCGATGGTGAGATGCAGGTAAACTATGCACTCAACAAGGATCTGCGCGATGAGAAGTACCCATTCTCCCGCCTCAAGGGCAAAGACGTCAACACTTTGGTGTTCCCTAACTTGAGTAGCGCCAATGGTGCATACAAACTTCTCCAGGGTTTGAATCCTGAAGCTGAGATTATCGGCCCTATCCAGATGGGATTGAACAAGCCTATCCACTTCACTGACTCAGAAAGCAGTGTACAGGATATCGTAAACATCACAGCAGTAGCTGTCATTGATGCTTACGTAGAGAAAATCAAGAAGCAGAAGTAATCACTTCTTTTTCCTGATTCGAACAAACAGAATAAGATAATAGTATTTTCCATAAACAGGTTGGCACTTCTGCGCCAACCTGTTTTTATTTTCTCTACTTCACTACTCGTCTCGAAAGTTCGTCTCTTTATACTTTTGAAGATATCTAAACCAAAACAAAAAAAAACAGAATTGCAATCGATTACGCAGCCTTTCTTGCTAAAATAAGTTAATTTTCGCCCTTGTGCACCCACACAATTGAATTACAACAAAAATAATCAAATAAATATTTGGTGATTTGAAAAAAATCGTGTATCTTTGCAGCCAGTTATCCTGAAAACAATCTTTTTACCTTAATGGAAACTAATACCTATTGAAGATTTGGAGCGGTAGCCTGTGAAGGTCATCGCTTTTTTCTTTTTATACACCTCCTCCATCAAATAGCATATAGCATATATTGTTCCCAAGAAGAAAGTATACAATTAAAAGGTAATATCACTTGAGTCGGAAGACTTACTGACTGCAGTGAGCAGACCTGCCGACTATAGTGAGCAGACCTGCTGACTAGGCTCAGCAGAGCTGCTGACACTAGTCATAACTTTAACGAAGGTATCTTCTTGAACCAGAGAAGTCGTATCCTTGAACCTAAGGAGACATCTCCTTGAACCAGAGAAGACATATCATTGAACCTAAGGAAGTATATTATTGAACCCAATAAAGAACATTATACTATTCACGAGTCCCTTATCTGGTAGCAAATAATCGGTATTCTTATAAAAAACAGGCTTTTCTGTTAAATCTTTCTAAAAAGCAATCTTTATTTCCCCAACATTTTGTTCATATCAAAGATAATTTGTAATTTTGCACCCCGAATGCTCATGGATTGGGCAAATGTTACAGAAAAGTTTAGTTCGAAGGGGCTCAAAGAAGATCCGGCACAATGCAGGACGCCTCCCGAAGAAACCCGTTTATATAATTAATTTAATGTACGCAATTGTAGAAATTAACGGTCAGCAGTTCAAGGCTGAGGAGGGCAAGAAGCTCTTCGTACATCACATCAAGGATGTTGAGGCAGGTCAGACTGTTGAGTTCGACAAGGTTTTGCTCGTTGACAAAGACGGCTCAATCACTGTCGGTGCACCAGCTGTAGAGGGTGCAAAAGTAGTAGTAGAAGTAGTGAACCCACTCGTTAAGGGTGACAAGGTAATCGTCTTCAAGATGAAGCGCCGCAAGGACTATCGCAAGAAGAACGGTCATCGTGCTCAGTTCACTGAAGTATCAATCAAATCTGTAATCGCTTAAAATTAGGAGGAATTAGAAAATGGCACATAAGAAAGGTGTTGGTAGTTCTAAGAACGGCCGTGAATCAGCTTCACAAAGATTAGGCGTTAAGATCTGGGGTGGTCAGAGCATCATCGCAGGTAACATCATCGTTCGCCAGCGTGGTAACAAGCACTTCCCAGGTGAGAATGTAGCTCAGGGTAAGGATGATACATTGTATGCTTTGGCAGATGGTATCGTTTACTTCCACAAGGGCCGCAAGGACAAGAGTACAGTTTCTGTTCTCTCTCCAGAGGTTTACGCTGAGAAGACCAAAAAAGCTGACGCTTAATTTTTAAAGTTTTAGAAAAAACTATTCCAAACAAACAACATAGAAGCCTGCTCATACCTAGAGCAGGCTTTCTTCGTTTATATAAGTTTTTAGGCAAGGATTACACCACACCCCCTTTCTCTAAGCTCCTTAACCCTGTAAAACCACAAAAAAAACTTTAATTCTACCCTTCCCTGTAAAAAAGTCAGCAATTTTTTACGCTATCACAAATATTTTTTGTACTTTTGCCTACAAATAGTAAATTATTTAATTAAAAGACATTTTATGCTTACACTTAAACTTATCAGTGAGGAAACTGAACGTGTAGTTAAGGGTCTCGAAAAGAAGCATTTTCCAAATGCTCGTGAGGCCGTAGAGAAAGTTTTGGAGTACGACAAGATTCGTCGTGAAGCTCAGCAGAAGTTGGATAACAACAAGCAGCAGGCTAACCAGTTTGCTAAGCAGATTGGTGCCCTTATGAAGGAAGGTAAGAAAGAGGAAGCTGAGAGCGCAAAGGCTCAGGTAGCTATGCTCAAGGCAGACGCTAAGGCTCTTGAAGAGATCATGGAGAAAGCACAGAACGATATGACCAACCAGTTGCTCGAAATTCCTAACATCCCTTGCGAGCAGGTGCCTGAAGGTAAGGACGCAGCCGACAACGTTGTTGTGAAAGAAGGCGGCGAAAAGCCAAACCTCGGCGAGGATGCTCTCTGCCATTGGGATCTCTTGAAGAAGTATAATCTTGTAGACTTCGACCTCGGCGTTAAGATTACTGGCGCAGGTTTCCCTGTATATATCGGCAAGATGGCTCGTTTCCAGCGTGCGCTTGAGGCATTCTTCCTCGATGAGGCTCGCAAGAGCGGATATCTGGAGATTCAGCCTCCTTACGTAGTAAACGAGGACTCTGGTCGTGGTACCGGTCAGTTGCCAGACAAGGAAGGTCAGATGTATCATGCTAATCTGGATAATCTCTTCCTCATCCCTACTGCTGAGGTTCCTGTAACCAACATCTTCCGCGATGTTATTCTCGATGAGAAAGATCTCCCTATCAAGCGTTGTGCTTACTCAGCTTGTTTCCGTCGTGAAGCAGGTAGCTATGGTAAGGATGTTCGCGGTTTGAACCGCCTGCACCAGTTCGACAAGGTAGAGATTGTTCGCATCGATAAGCCAGGTCACTCTTACGAGAGTTTGAATGAGATGCTCGACCATGTTGAAGGTCTTTTGAAGAAGTTGGAATTGCCATACCATATCCTCCGTCTCTGCGGTGGTGACATGAGCTTCACCTCTTCTATCTGCTACGACTTCGAGACATGGAGTGCTGCACAGGGTCGCTGGCTGGAAGTTTCATCAGTATCTAACTTCGAGAGCTATCAGGCTAACCGTCTCCACTGCCGCTATCGCCATACAGATGACAAGAAGATTGAGCTTTGCCACACATTAAATGGTTCAGCTCTTGCTTTGCCACGTATCGTAGCAACCATCTTGGAGAACAATCAGACCCCAGAAGGAATCCGCGTACCTAAGGTATTGGTTCCATACTGCGGTTTCGAGATGCTTGATGACAAAAATTTCGATTAATTTGAAGTATCGGTAAGACTTTCTGTTTTTCTCGATTATACAAAACATTCGAAAAACAAAAATAACATATATTGTACGAGGATAACTTCGACTGCCACAAAGGTAGCCGATGTTATCCTTTTGCATTTTTATGTACCATGAAGCAAACTCTAAACAGCTAACCAGAAATATTAATATATCAGCATTAAGAAATTTAATAGCCAATGAACAAGATTATCAAGAAAGTACAATACTCAGAGAAAGTATTCCGCTTCGATGTAGAAGCACCACTTATAGCCAAGAGCCGAAAGGCAGGTAACTTTGTTATCATCCGTGTAGACAACAACAGCGAGCGCATGCCGCTGACCATCGCTGATGCTGACATTGAGAAAGGAACCATCACACTGGTTGTGCAGAAGGTAGGTCTTTCATCTACCAAACTCTGTGCATTGAATGAAGGCGATGAGATTCACGATGTGGTGGGACCACTTGGAAATCCTACACATATCGAGAACTTCGGAACAGTCATTTGTGCCGGAGGTGGTGTAGGCGTAGCTCCTATGCTCCCTATCATCAAGGCACTGAAAGCCGCAGGAAACAGAGTCCTTTCCGTAATTGCGGGTAGGAACAAAGACCTCGTGATTATGGAAGATGAAGTGCGTGCATCTAGCGATGAACTCATCATCATGACCGATGACGGAAGTTACGGCGAGAAGGGTGTTGTAACCGTAGGAATCGAGAAGTTTATCAATCAGGAGCATATCGATAAGGTTTTCGCCATCGGTCCTCCTATCATGATGAAGTTCTGCTGTCTCCTGACCCAGAAATATAATCTTTCCACAGACGTTTCGCTCAATACCATCATGGTGGATGGAACCGGTATGTGCGGTGCCTGCCGCCTGACCATCGGTGGCAAGACCAAGTTTGTCTGCATCGACGGTCCTGAGTTTGACGGCGCCCAGGTAGATTGGGACGAGATGTTCAAGCGCATGGGCACTTTCAAGGATGTTGAACGCGAAGAGATGGAACACTTCGAAGAGCACCTTGCAACTGTAGACGCAGGAAAGAAGAAAGAAACTACGGATGTAATCATGGACGTAGAACCTACAGATGCGAGCATCGAAGAGTTGACCGACCGTAACGCTGAGTGGCGCAAGGAGTTACGCGCTTCGATGAAAGCAAAAGAACGTACAGCTATAGAGCGCGTAAAGATGCCAGAACTTGACCCTCTTTATCGTGCCACAACCCGTACGGAAGAGGTAAATATCGGTTTAACCAAGGAAATGGCTTTGACCGAAGCCAAGCGCTGTCTCGACTGTCCTAAGCCTACCTGTATGGAAGGTTGTCCGGTAAGTATCAACATTCCTTCCTTCATCAAGAACATTGAGCGGGGCCAGTTCCTTGCCGCAGCCAAGGTTTTAAAGAACACCTCTGCCCTACCAGCCGTTTGTGGACGAGTTTGCCCACAGGAAAAGCAATGTGAAAGTAAGTGTGTACATCTCAAGATGAACGAGCCTGCTGTAGCTATCGGATACCTGGAGCGTTTTGCTGCCGATTACGAACGCCAGAGTGGAAACATCTCTGTACCAAAGTGCGATGAACCTAATGGCATCAAGATAGCCGTAGTTGGTTCAGGACCTTCCGGATTGAGTTTTGCAGGCGATATGGCAAAGAAGGGATTCGACGTTACCGTCTTTGAAGCATTACACGAGATTGGCGGTGTATTGAAATATGGTATTCCGGAATTCCGTTTGCCTAATGCTATCGTAGATGTAGAGATTGAGAATCTTCAGAAGATGGGCGTAAAGTTTATTACAGACTGCATCGTAGGCAAGACCATTTCCGTAAAAGATCTGGAAGAACAAGGATTCAAGGGAATCTTCGTTGGCTCAGGTGCAGGTCTGCCAAACTTCATGAATATTCCTGGAGAGAATGCCTTGAACATCATGTCTTCTAACGAATATCTTACCCGTGTAAACCTGATGGATGCAGCCAATCCTCATAGCGACACCCCTATCAACTTGGGTAAGAAGGTGGTTGTTGTAGGCGGCGGAAATACAGCTATGGACAGTTGCCGTACTGCAAAACGACTCGGAGCAGACGTAACCTTGGTATATCGCCGTTCAGAGGCAGAAATGCCTGCCCGACTCGAAGAGGTGAAGCATGCCAAGGAAGAAGGAATCAACTTCTTTACATTGCACAATCCTAAAGAATATGAGGCAGACGAGAAGGGCGCAGTAAAGGCTGTAGTTCTCGATGTGATGAAGCTTGGCGAACCTGATGCCAGCGGCCGTCGTCGTCCAGAAGCTACAGGAGAGACCATCACGCTGGAGTGCGACCAGGTAATTGTTGCCGTAGGAGTAAGTCCTAATCCACTCGTTCCACAGAGTATCGAAGGACTGGAACTCGGCCGGAAGAACACCATTGCCGTAAACGACCAGATGCAGAGTTCCATCGAAGAAATCTACGCTGGCGGCGATATTGTACGAGGAGGAGCCACAGTAATTCTTGCCATGGGAGACGGCAGAAAGGCCGCTCTCAATATGAGCGAGAAATTATTGAATAAATAAGAAAAACGGGAAACAATAAAAGGGCAGCCATGCATCACGCAGACTGCCCTTTCCTTTTCTCGTATGTAATGTTATAAAATGAAATGTAGTTCGTACATATATTTATTAATAATTGGACTCAAACACTATTTCAGATTAATACGGAGTCCGAACTGGAGATTAAAATTCCACTTCTTATCTTTAAACGTATTTTCTATTTCGCTGCCATTATCAAAATAATATTTTGCACCTGGCTCTATATAGAAGCCCACTTGTGGTGTAACATCATACTGTGCACCAAGCGAAGCCTTACCCGAGAACTGAACGCCATCACGTTTCACGTCCTCTTTATGACCAGAAACCTTTGTATCATTCTTTACGTTGAAATCGGCTTCTCCACCCGCCATTACGTACGCATGAAAGCCTCCCGTGCTCCAAACCTCATAGTTTAAACCAAGTGGAACACCCACATAATGCAAAACCTGATGTGTATCAAATTCTGAAACACCATAAGATTTGAAATCAGATGCAACACGCGTATAAACGACACCGGTACTCAAAGACAAACGAGGCGCAAGTCCGATACCAACCTGAGCACCTATAGCCAAAGGAGCATGATGTTTCGCTTCAACATATTTCGGTATTGCATATCTTAAAGGAGAAGCAGCAGCCAGGAAAACACCATGATCAGCAAAGCCGCCACCAGCAAGAGGATCTGAAGACGCATACATGCCGTTTGACATTCCATCACTGCCAGAGCCCAGACTTACATTCTCTGCATACAGGTTCATGGTCCAGTTCTGTTCATACTTTTCCTTATAACTGCGTTCAAAATGCCCATCCTGCGCTCTGCCTGCATAAAGCTTCTGCCCACCATCTGCTTCCAACGGCTTGGTTGCATGATTAGAAGAAACGGCCATCTGTCTTTCAGAATCCTCATTTTGCTTTTGCAAAACAGATAATTCCCGACCATTTACCTCTGCATTAACAGACGGTTCTGGCATTTCTACCTCTGCTGCAAGCATTATTTCATGATCATCAGCAACAATTCTATCCAAAGAAGATACCGAAGATTTACTACGGTTCAATTGAAGCCCCGATGAGTGGCGATTCACCTGATGTGCAGATGCATTGTTTTCAGCAAGCAAGATAGCATTTTTACTTCCTGCCGAATGTGCTTCTGCACGGACAGCAGAAGAAGTCCTGCTAGAACCTGGTGCTGTAGAGAAAGAACGCTGGACAGCCAAGTTTGCCTGTCCCGGTTCATCATCATGCAGATAAACATAACTGCCTCCTACTCCCAATAAAGCAATAGCTGCAGCTACTGACCATCTTTTCAAGACAACATAACGAGCCTGTGGGATCTTTTTTACATCAGTTTCCTCATCACCAACCTTTTTAGACTGAGCAAGCGATTGTTCTATCTCAGCCCACAAGTCGTGGCTGACAGGCTCTTGGTAGTCAGCCAACTGATCTCGAAGTTTATTTGTCCAATCGTTACTCATTACTTTTCTCATTTATATGATTCAACTCTTTATTATCACTACAATCTGCCTGGCTCAGATAATCTTTCACCTTTTTGCCCAACAGCTTTTTCGCCCGCAAATATTGTGAAGCAGAACTACTTTCTTTGATGCCTAACAGCTGTGCAATTTCTTTATGGCTTTTCTGTTCAAAAACAAACATGTTAAGAACCAGTCTGTACCCATCAGGCAATTCTCCTATCATTCTTGTCAGTTCTGCAGGCGGAACTCTTTCTACTTCAGGCTCTTCATCCTCAATATCATCGGGAACTTCGTCCACGATAGTGAAGCGCTTTTGCTGCCTTACAAAGTTGACAGCTTCATTTGTCACTATCCGCAAGAGCCAAGCCTGAAGAGCGCCCTCACCCCGATATTCAAACTTTGAAATGCCGGAAAAGACTTTTATAAAACTATCTTGCACTACATCCTCAGCATCATCGCGCATAGGGACATACCTCAGCGCTACGGCCATGGCATACCCCACATAGCGTTCGTACAATCTGTGCATGGCTGCCCGACTGCCGCTATTGATGTCGTCTAAGAGATTCTTTTCCGATTCCAATTTCAAATCCTTTTTAAAGATTAAACGATATAAAGAGAAAACCTTGCATCAAAAATGAACTTTTTTTTGATGCAAGGCACTTTTTTTATATTTCTACATTATTCTATAGAGAACACTTTACCTTCCTGAGTAAGATAACTTTCCGCAAACACCTCTTTAGCTTCATTCAACAATACCTCTTCATTATTATATCTTGCACTATAATGTCCCAGAAGAAGTTTGCCTACACCCGCATTTCTGGCTATAGTAGCAGCCTGTCGGGCCGTACTGTGATAATAGAGTTTAGCCCTGTCCTCATTCTCTGAAGTATAGGTGCTCTCATGATAAAGCACCGTAACCCCCTTTACCTTTTCTGCCAAGTTCGGAACAAACCGGGTATCACTGCAATAAGCATAACTGCGGGGAGTAGTGGCAGGCATTACCAATCTGGCATTAGGTATTACATCCCCCTCCTTCGTAGTCCAGTCAGCTCCATTCTTGATGTTATTAATCTGGCTTACAGGAATCTCGTAATAATCTATCATATCACGACGGATATGAGGCAATGTCGGTTTCTCTCTGAAAATGTAACCACAACAAGGCACACGATGCTGCAGAGGAACGGTTTCTACGGTTACAGAATGATCTTCATATACTACTTGCGACTTCTCGGTATCTACAGGAACAAATTCTATTTCATATTCCATTCCCTGCATGAAGAAATCAATCTGACGCTTAAATAAATCCCCGTAACTTTCTGGTGCATATACCTTTAACTTAGCCGTTCTGCCCAGCATGCCTAAGGTAGAAAGAAGTCCCAGCAAGCCAAAGCAATGGTCACCATGAAGATGCGAAATAAAGATAGCATTTATCTTAGCAAAGTGAACATGAGTGCGACGGAACTGCATCTGGGCACCCTCTCCACAATCCATCATAAAGCATTTGCCACGCATCTCAATAATCTGGGCCGAGGCACTATGCTGAAGGGTGGGCAAAGCACTGCCACACCCCAATATATGTACTTTAAATGGTTCCAAAACTAAATCATAAATTACAGGTTCAACATGATGACCTTACTCTTGGCGCTTGAAAACAAAGATACCCTGAGTATTCTCCAACATAAGACTGTCAGAACCCAATTTGTCAATCGCGAAAGTATCCTTATTCAGCAAGAGTTTACCATTGAGTATCTTCCAGCTAGTCCAAGGATTAGTTTCAGCCTTCACATTGTTCTTCACCTCTCCACCTTCCAAGATATCAAAATTCTTATCCAGAGAAGTCCATTTACCCAAGAGGGATGTCAGATTGATAATCTTCTGGGCCATCATCTCTCCATCCTCAGCCTTATAACCGATAAGAGCAATACGGTCGCCAGCCAGCAATCCTCCCTGAACAACATCAGGATTCTCATCGTCAATAAACACCGAAAGGGTGTCACCATCATCAGAAATCAGCTCCAGGCTATGCATAGAGGTTCCCTCACCGCATACACCATAGATGGTAGAATCGTTCATTGCATCCTCTACCTCTACCGAATCTGCTGCACTAATAACAGGAACATTATTTTTGTTCTTACAACTGTTGGCTGCGAAAAGCGCCACCAAAGCTATTGTTACATAAACTAATTTCTTCATAACACTTTAGTTTTTATTATTATATTGATGAGTCGATAAGATTATCTGATTCACCGTTATTTATCATCCTTTTTCTCCTGAAGTTTTGCTTCATTCCATAGTTTATCCATTTCTTCTAAGCTCATATCTTTCAAGTTTTTACCTTGCTTTAAGCTATGATCTTCTACGTAGTTGAAACGGCGAATAAACTTCTGGTTGGTTTTCTCCAGCGCATTATCCGGATTGAGTTTATAGAGACGTGCTGCATTGATTACTGAGAAGATGAAATCGCCCAATTCCTGGGTAGAATTCTCTTTGTCGCCTTTAGCCAGTTCCACCTTGAGTTCTTCCAGTTCCTCCTGCACTTTGTCCCACACATCTTCTTTTTCTTTCCAGTCGAAGCCTACATTTCTAGCCTTGTCCTGAATGCGATAAGCCTTGATAAGAGACGGAAGAGAATTAGGGACACCGCTCAACACCCGCTCATTTCCATCCTTCTCCTGCTGCTTGATCTGTTCCCAGGTTTTCTCAACAGAAGTAGCAGTTTTCGGTTTGCTGGCGCCAAGAGCCAAGGTTTCTTCCGAACTGGCAGTTCCAGCCTTCCCGGTTTCTGCTTCTTCAGACTCTCTATATACCACCTGTCCCTCATCGTTGATATACATATCAGGATTCGAAACCGTCCAATTTCCTTCCTCCTTCCAGTTGATGAAAGGATGGCGGAACATCAATTTATCAGCCTCCTGATTGCAGACATCGCAGATATCGAACTCGCCGTCTTCTCTGCCGATGATACTATAGAACATCACGTGCTCCAACACATCGCCCAACTCCTTCTTGATATCCTTGTAATCGCGCTTCATCAAGGCGTCACAAAGCTCGAAAGTCTCCTCGATCGTATTCGGACGAAGGCTCTCGAATGTCTGCTTTTTATCCCATGGACACTGCAGGCGCAAACGGTCCTGCACATCCAGCAAGCGGCTGAACGCCGCCAGTTTTTCTTCTTTCGTATGTCCTTTTCCTGTATTACTAACCATCGTTTTGTGCAAAAATTAATAATTTTGATGCAAAGATAGTATTTTTCGCCCAAAAATTAGTATCTTTGCACCGTTTTTTAAAGAAAAAGAAAGAAAAAGAATAAAAATTAGATATAAACAATGGAATTAGCAAGTAAATACGATCCACAAGCAGTGGAAAGTAAATGGTATCAGTACTGGCTCGACAACAAGCTTTTCAGCTCTAAGCCAGATGGTCGTGAACCTTATACAGTGGTTATCCCTCCACCAAACGTAACGGGTGTGCTCCACATGGGACACATGCTCAACAATACTATCCAGGATATTCTCGTTCGCCGTGCTCGCATGGAGGGCAAGAACGCATGTTGGGTACCAGGTACCGACCATGCCAGTATCGCTACCGAGGCAAAGGTTGTAAACCGCCTCGCTCAGCAGGGCATCAAGAAGACCGACCTTACCCGCGAGGAGTTCCTCAAGCACGCTTGGGACTGGACTCACGAGCACGGAGGCATCATCCTCAAGCAGCTCCGCAAGCTCGGTGCCAGCTGCGACTGGGACCGCACAGCATTCACCATGGACGAGACCCGCTCTCGTGCCGTCATCCACGTATTCTGCGACCTTTACAAGAAGGGACTCATCTATCGTGGCGTGCGCATGGTTAACTGGGATCCTAAGGCTCAGACTGCGCTCTCTGACGAGGAGGTTATCTACAAGGACGAGCACTCTAAGCTCTACCACTTGAAGTATTATGTAGTAGAGCAGGACTGCAAGCAGGTGGATGAGGAGAACGTGATACACAAGGATGAGAAGGGATACTATGCCGTGGTAGCAACCACCCGTCCTGAGACCATCATGGGCGACTCTGCCATGTGTATCAACCCAGAGGATAAGAAGAATACCTGGCTGAAGGGCAAGCACGTGATCGTGCCTCTCGTAAACCGCGAGATTCCTGTCATCGAGGATACATACGTAGATATCGAGTTCGGTACCGGATGCTTGAAGGTAACTCCAGCTCACGATATCAACGACCACGCCCTCGGTTTGAAGCACGGTTTGGAGACCATCGACATCTTCAACGACAACGGTACCATCAGCGAGGCAGCAGGTCTCTATGTAGGTATGGACCGCATGGACGTGCGCAAGCAGATTTCCATCGACCTTCAGAACGCCGGTCTGATGGAGAAGATTGAGGACTATAATAATAAGGTGGGCTTCTCTGAGCGTACCAATGTGCCTATCGAGCCAAAGCTCTCTACACAATGGTTCCTCAAGATGCAGCACTTTGCTGACATCGCCCTCCCTCCAGTAATGGACGATGATATCGAGTTCTACCCTAAGAAGTATAAGAACACCTATCGCCACTGGTTGGAGAACATCAAGGACTGGTGTATCAGCCGTCAGCTCTGGTGGGGGCACCGCATCCCAGCCTACTACTTCGACAATGCCGGCAAGAAGGATTTCGTGGTAGCTGAGACTGCAGAGGAGGCTCTGAAGCTCGCTCAGGAGAAGAATGCCAACATCAAGGCTGAGGATCTTGAGCAGGAGAGCGACTGCCTCGACACCTGGTTCTCTTCATGGTTGTGGCCTATCTCTCTGTTTGATGGTATCGAGCATCCTGACAATGAGGAGATCAACTACTACTACCCTACTTCCGACCTCGTAACTGGTCCGGATATCATCTTCTTCTGGGTAGCACGTATGATCATGGCTGGCTACGAGTATCGTGGCAAGATGCCATTCAAGCACGTATATTTCACAGGTATCGTACGCGACAAGCTGGGCCGTAAGATGAGCAAGAGTCTCGGTAACTCACCAGACCCACTGGTTCTGATTGACAAGTTTGGTGCCGATGGTGTTCGTATGGGTATGATGCTCAGTGCTCCAGCGGGCAACGACATCCTCTTCGACGAGAGCCTCTGCGAGCAGGGACGTAACTTCAACAATAAGATCTGGAATGCCTTCCGCCTCGTGAAGGGTTGGGAGACAGCAGATATCGAGCAGCCTAAGAGTGCAGAAATCGCCGTGAAGTGGTTTGATGCCAAGCTCAAGGAGGTGAACGAGGAGATGCAGAAGCAGTTTAAGGACTACCGTATCTCTGAGGCATTGATGACTGTATATAAGCTGTTCTGGGATGAGTTCTCATCCTGGTACCTGGAGATGGTGAAGCCAGCTTACGGCCAGCCTATCGACCAGAAGAGCTACGATGCTACCCTCCGTTTCTTCGATGCCCTCCTGAAGATGTTGCATCCATTCATGCCATTCATCACCGAGGAGTTGTGGCAGCACATCTACGACCGCAAGGATGGCGAGAGCATCATGCGCGAGAAGCTGGATATTCCTGCACCTACAACCGAGGAGCAGAAGTTGGCAGCAGATATCGAGGCTGTGAAGCAGATTATCGCCGGTGTTCGTACCGTTCGCAACCAGAAGAACATTGCCCAGAAGGAACAGTTGTCTCTCCAGGTAGTAGGCAAGAACGATTTCGAGGCTTACAACGACGTAACTCTGAAGATGGCGAACCTTGATAAGATTGAGGTCATCGCTGAGAAGAGTGCCGATGCATCAAGCTTCATGGTAGGTACCGACGAGTTTGCCGTACCATTGGGCGACCTCATCGACGTAGCAGCCGAGATTGAGAAGGCAGAGGCTCAGCTCAAGCACTTGGAAGGCTTCCTGATGGGCGTACGCAAGAAGCTCAGCAACGAGAACTTCGTAGCTCACGCACCTGAGAAGGTAGTAGCCCTGGAGCGCAAGAAGGAAAGCGACTCTGTTGAGAAGATTGCTGCCCTCAAGGCAACCATCGAGGAACTCAAGAAGAAATAATAGTATTATATTTAATGTTGAATGTTGAGTGTAGAATGTTGAATTAGTCAAGCTGATTCGTTAGCAAGATTGCAACTCAACATTCAACATTCAACATTCAACATTTTTAATTATGATCAAGAAGCTTTTCACCTTATTTATATGTACGCTATCTCTAGCAGCAACTTTCACCAGTTGTGGCGATGAAGCTATTGATGTAGAAAGCGTCAATAAGCAGACTATCTTCGTCTTCTATCCTTGGACGGGTGGAACCAACACATCCAGTCTCACAAGTTTTTTGAAAAACAACGTTGACAGTATCTGCGAAGGTATTGTTGCCAAGAAAGGCTTGAATAATTCGCGTGTAATGGTCTTCATGAGCCAGAATTACAGGAAGAGCTATCTCATAGATCTTCAGTATGACGGCAATAAGAAAGCCGTCATCCGCGACACGTTGAAGACATATGATGAAGCTACATATACTACAGCAGAAGGGTTTGCAGAGATTCTGAATGAGGTGAAACGCCGTGCTGAAGCCCTGAATTATTCGCTCATCATCGGAGCTCATGGCTGCGGATGGACCTACAAGAGCGATTGGGTTAACTATCCCTATATGGCTAGACCTAATGCTGGTTTTGCTCAGAAAGGAAGCACCAGCTACCCTACCGCTACCGGTAATTTCAGCGGAATACAGTATGGTCCCGATCCCAACAATCCTATCACCCGTTTCTTCGGAAGCGTAAGTTTAGAAGAAAACGCTCTCGACGTTCCTACCCTTGCCGAAGGAATCAAACTCAGCGGCACCAAGATGCAATACCTTCTCTTCGATGCATGCTATATGGGCAATGTAGAGACTGCATACGAACTGAAAGACGTCACTAATTTCATGATCAGTTCAAGTAGCGAAGTAATGGGAGCCGGCGTTCCATACAAAACCGTATGGAGCTATCTCAACAGTTCAGCACCTAACTATTCTGGATTTGTCAACGGAGTTGTCAATTTCTACAAAAATAGTAGCGATCCATTCTGCAACATGGCGGCCATCGACTGCAGACAGATGGATAATCTAGCCCAAGTGATGAAGGAAATCAATAGCAAATATTCCCTCTCATCATCCGTTCCGCTCGATTCCATACAGCCTTTGGATGGTTTCTCTCCCAACCTCTTCTACGACATGAGCGTATACGTAGACAGTCTTGTTCCAAGCGGCTCTCTGAAAGACAAATTTAATTCACAGATGAAACTCACAATCAAAGCTGCTGCTCATACCGAACAGGCTTATACAGGGTTAATGAGTTATAGAGGTACAACCTTTAAAGTGAAAAATTATTGCGGTCTTTCTATCTCCGACCCTAGCCAGCACAGCGTAGCTATCAAGGGCAGAGAGAAAACCGGTTGGTGGAAGGCTACACACTAATAAGCAATGAAGAGTGAAAGAAACTCCTTATTGGCTTTAAAGAAAAATATTATATAAAAGAATACATGATGGAATATTTTATCATTGAGAATAACGGACAGCAAGCGGGTCCATTCAGCCTGGAGCAACTCGTCCAGAAGGCTATCACACCCGAAACCCTTGTTTGGGCACAGGGCATGAAAGACTGGACTCCTGCTTGGAAAATAGCAGAACTGAAGACAGTTCTAGAAACTATAGAAGCAATCAAAGCTAATACAGCCAATAAAGAAAATGCAGCAGGAACATCAGCAGATGCAGCCGGCAACAACGGGACAGAAGCAGCAAACTTTCAGGCTGCAAACCAGCAGGGTTTCCAGCAGGCACAGCAGGAGGCTTACCAGCAAGGCTTTCAGCACGGCGCTGCCATGAACCAGGGCTACAGACAGGAACCGGAAAAGAAAAAATCGAGCAAGACCCTCTGGAAAATCATCTTAGGTCTTATCGTACTTCTCTTCCTGGTTTTCGCCATAACCAATCCAGGACCTGATGCCCACAAAGAAAAGGTAAAGACTGAGGCAGCCAAGGCTATCGACAAGGCTACAGAAACCAGTGATAACAACTTCTTCACCCAAAGCATCCGTTCCATTGCCAAAATGATGGCAGGAAGCGCTATTGATGAAGTGATGAACCAGCTCTTCGAATACCACAACTATATCGTATGCTCTAAGGGAACCGTTGAGTTTAATGGCAAGCAACACACCGTAAGCTTCGGAATCCTTGGCAGCGTTTACACGATGAATGCTGATGATATGGTGAAGGCGCTGGAAGGTGCCGACAATCTGCAGATAGAAGAAACCACCAGCTCATCAACCGATGAATCCCCTTCGGTAAGCGATAATAGCAGCGATGGTTCAGAAGAAGACGGACTGGGCGCTTCCGTTCAGAAGAAACTGGAAGACAAGGCAAACCAGGCCATGGATCAGGCTGCCGACAAGGTGAGCAAGAAACTGGAAGAGAAAATCAACCAGAAACTCGATGAAGCAACCGATTCTTCAACCGTAGAAAAGATTCTCGACAAGATTCTGGAACTGATCTAGCATCAGAAATCCGAAGAAACATAAGAAATATGACACATTTCTCAATTTGATAGCATGGCGGCTTGACGTATATCAAGCCGCCATTGCTGTTTAGTTGACGTGTATCAAAAAAAGCCCCTTTTTCATCATTTTGTCATGTCTTTGTGACAGATATTCAAGAAAAAGGCATTACCTTTGCACCAGAAAACAGTGAGATTGTAAAAGGATAATGTAAAACAGGAGACCTCACATGGAGGCTCCACAAAGAAAGAAAGGAAACAAATTATGATGACGACAGTAATGATTCTTACAGTTGTGGCAGCTATGATTGTCAAGGCTGTAAATGTAAACAACAACATGGAGATGGGCAAGTAAAATTGACCACCGTTCATGAACAAAAAGAAAAAGGAAATGGCAGAAATGCCAAGTATTAATTTTTAAAAAAAGGATAACGATTATGAAAACAATGTATGCAAACATCAAGAAGGCCTTGAAGGCTATTCTTGCAAATTACATGACCGCAATGGAAATGTATGGTGAGGCTTTGAACAGAAGCCGTGGCTGTGCTTGCGCATAAGGGTTCCAATCCCTTCATGCTGCGGCATAAACTAGATTGAAAGCAAAAAGTAATTACGTTTAAATAAAGAAAAAGCGTGTAAGTTACCATACTTACACGCTTTTTTTGTATCTTTGCAACCAGTTAGTAAAATTTTTAAAAAGAAGAAACGATGAACTCACAAGATATGATCAACAGGCTGGAATCGAAAGGCATTCGGCCAACCGCCAACCGCATACTCGTAATGAAGACCCTGATGGGCGAACAGAACCCGCAGAGTCTGAGCAATCTGGAACGAAAGATGGTTTCGATGGACAAGTCGAGCATCTTCCGTACCCTTACCCTCTTTCTGGAACATGATGTGGTACATGCCTTCGAAGATGGGCGAGGCGTACTCTGCTACGAACTCTGCGAAGAAAAAGGCGCCTGCGATCATCACGACGGGCACATTCATTTCTACTGCGAATCTTGCCAGCGTTCCTTCTGTATGGAGGATATCCATATTCCAAGTTTCGAACTGCCCGAAGGCTTTTACCCCCACTCTATTTCCTTTGTCATCAAAGGCGAATGCCCGGATTGCAGAAAGAAACACCAGTAAAGCGAAAGGTACATTCTGCGTTAATTTAGCATAAATATTTTTGAAATTCTATTGTTTTTCCGATATTATCATTACTTTTGCAAGCGATTATCACGGGGTGCTGAAAGATTCGGCTGAGATGATACCCATTGAACCTGATGCAGGTAATGCTGTCGCAGGGATATTTGATAGCGCTTTATTCTTTCTCTTAAGGCTTTCATCTGGAAGTTCACCGTGTTTGATTACATATTATCTTATCATCGCTTTCGGGCGATAGAAAAAGCGTAAACAAACGGATTATTCATCATATAAAACGAACAGAATATGAAAGTAACTATCAACAACAAAGAGACCGAGACACAGGCTAAAACCATCAGGGAGTTAGCCCAGGAACTCGATTTGCCAGCTACAGGAGTTGCTGTAGCTATCAGTAACGAAATGGTGCCTCGTGATGAATGGGAAAACACAATCATCGCAGAAGGAGCTGACATCGTTATCGTAAAAGCGTTCTGCGGAGGATAACGGTCCCAGAATACTGCGGAAAATAATCATCCAAAAGTACTTTTCCTACAGAAATGAAAACAAAAATAACAACTCTATAATAAAACAATGGAAAAATTAGTAATCGCAGGCAGAGAATTTAACTCCCGCCTCTTCTTGGGTACAGGAAAGTTTAACAACAATGCCCTCATGGCTGAAGCCATCAAAGCATCAGAAACAGAAATGGTTACTGTTGCTATGAAACGTATCGAACTCGAAGACAAGCAGGACGACCTGCTCTCTCATATTGTGCAGAACCCAAATATCCAGCTCCTTCCTAACACCAGTGGCGTGCGCAACGCCGAGGAGGCTGTATTCGCAGCACAGATGGCTCGCGAAGCTTTCGGAACCAACTGGCTCAAGCTCGAAATCCACCCAGACCCTCGCTATCTTCTTCCAGACTCTATCGAGACACTGAAGGCTACCGAGAAACTGGTAAAACTCGGTTTCGTGGTATTGCCATATTGCCAGGCAGACCCTACCCTCTGCAAGCACCTCGAAGAGGCTGGTGCTGCTACCGTGATGCCACTTGCTGCACCTATCGGTACCAACAAGGGCTTGAGAATGAAGGACTTCCTGCAGATCATCATCGAGCAGGCTACTGTTCCAGTTGTAGTAGATGCAGGTATCGGTGCACCTAGCCACGCTGCCGAGGCTATGGAGATGGGTGCCAGCGCTTGCCTGGTTAATACAGCTATCGCCGTTGCCGGTGACCCTGTAGAGATGGCTAAGGCATTCAAGGAAGCAGTAGTATGCGGTCGCCGTGCTTACGAGGCAGGTCTCGGAGCCATCAGCGATTGTGCTGAGGCAAGTTCTCCACTCACCGCATTCCTCAACGACTAATTATAATTATAGATAATAAAAGGCATGAAGGATGAAGGCAAAGAAGCAAGAACGCTCTTTTTACCCTTTTACCTTTTTACCTTTTTACCTTTTTACCTTTAAAAAATTATGCCAAACGATAAGAAAGCTTACGCCCAGAGAGAAAAGGCGTATATGCAGGGAAAACTCTTCCCACAGATCAAGGTTGGAATGACCAAGGTAAACCTCACTCCTACTGTTGTGAAGGATGAGCGCGGCATTCCACATACAGAGCCAAACGCTCCGGTTTATATCTACGATACCAGCGGTCCTTACAGCGACCCTAACTATCAGGTAGATTTGAAGAAAGGCTTGCCAAGAATGCGCGAGCAGTGGATTATCGACCGCAACGATACCGAGCAGCTCAAGGAAGTTACCAGCGAGTATGGCAAGCAGCGCCTTGCTGACCATAGCCTCGACCATCTCCGCTTCGAGCACATCCAGTTGCCTCGCCGTGCACAGGCTGGCAAGCACATCACCCAGATGGCTTATGCCAAGGCGGGCATCATCACTCCAGAGATGGAGTATGTGGCTATCCGCGAGAACATGAACTGCCAGGAGCTGGGCATCGATACCCATATCACACCTGAGTATGTGCGTGATGAGATTGCACGCGGACGTGCCGTTCTTCCTGCCAACATCAACCACCCGGAGAGCGAACCGATGATCATCGGCCGCAACTTCCTCGTGAAGATCAATACCAACATCGGTAACTCTGCCACTACCTCCAGCATCGAGGAAGAGGTGGATAAGGCTGTATGGTCTTGCAAGTGGGGAGGCGATACTTTGATGGACCTCTCTACCGGCGACAATATCCACGAAACCCGTGAATGGATTGTACGCAACTGCCCTGTACCAGTAGGAACCGTGCCTATCTACCAGGCTTTGGAGAAGGTAAACGGCAAGGTAGAGGATCTGAACTGGGAGGTATTCCGTGATACCCTCATCGAACAGTGCGAGCAGGGTGTTGACTACTTCACCATCCATGCCGGCATCCGTCGCCACAACGTGCATCTCGCTGACAGCCGTCTCTGCGGTATCGTGAGCCGTGGCGGTAGTATCATGAGCAAGTGGTGTCTCTACCACGACCAGGAAAGCTTCCTCTATGAGCACTTCGACGACATCTGCGACATCGTGGCACAATACGACGTAGCCCTTTCTTTGGGCGATGGTCTGCGCCCAGGCTGTATCGCCGATGCCAACGATGCAGCCCAGTTTGCCGAGTTGGATACCATGGGCGAACTCGTTACCCGTGCCTGGGACAAGAACGTACAGGCATTCATCGAGGGTCCTGGCCACGTGCCATTGCAGAAGATTAAGGAGAACATGGAGCGCCAGCTCGACCACTGTCACGAGGCACCATTCTACACCCTCGGCCCATTGGTTACCGATATCGCTCCAGGTTACGACCACATCACATCAGCCATCGGTGGCGCCCAGATAGCATGGCTCGGCACTGCCATGCTCTGCTATGTAACACCAAAGGAGCACCTCGCCTTGCCTAACAAGGAAGATGTGCGCACAGGTGTGGTAACCTATAAGATTGCCGCTCATGCAGCCGATTTGGCAAAGGGTCATCCAGGTGCAACTATCCGCGACAACGCCCTCTCCAAGGCACGTTTCGAGTTCCGCTGGAGAGACCAGTTCCACCTCTCTCTCGACCCAGAGCTCGCCTTGAAGTATTTCGAGGAGGCAGGTCATACAGACGGTGAGTACTGCACCATGTGTGGTCCAAACTTCTGCGCCGCCAAGTTGACACACGATTTGAGAAAGTTTAAAAAGTAAGAAAATGTTTTCAGACGAATTAAAGAATATCAGTTGGGAGGAGACCACGGAGCGCATTGCTCGAATGACCGATAATGATGTGCGTCGTGCCCTTGCCAAGGACCATTGCGATGTGAACGACTTCATGGCGCTGATTTCACCGGCAGCCGAGCCATACCTGGAGGTAATGGCACGTCTTTCCCGCAAATATACCGAGGAGCGCTTCGGCAAGACCATGTCGATGTTCATTCCTCTCTACATCACCAATTCATGCTCCAACTCCTGCGTGTATTGCGGTTTCCATCGTGAGAATCCGATGGCTCGTACCATCCTCACCCCAGAGCAGATTGAGAACGAGTACAAAGCCATCAAGCAGCTGGCTCCATTCGAGAACATCCTTCTCGTTACGGGCGAGAACCCAGCCAAGGCTGGCACCCCTTATCTTGCCAAGGCAATCGATATCGCTAAGAAGTATTTCTCTAACGTGAAGATTGAGGTGATGCCGCTTTCTACAGAGGATTACAAGACCCTCGCCGACCATGGTATGAACGGCGTCATCTGCTTCCAGGAGACCTACAACCACGAGCACTACAAGCTCTACCACCCACGTGGCATGAAGAGCAAGTTTGAGTGGCGCTGCGATGGTTTCGACCGCATGGGTATGGCAGGCGTTCATTCCATCGGTATGGGTGTACTCATCGGCTTGGAGAAGGAATGGCGCACGGATGTTGTGATGATGGCTCATCACCTGCGCTACCTGCAGAAGCACTACTGGAAGACCAAGTACAGCGTGAACTTCCCTCGTATGCGCCCTGCACAGAACGAAGGTTTCCAGCCAAACTGCTTCATGACCGACAAGCAGTTGGCACAGGCAACTTTCGCCATGCGTATCTTCGACCACGATGTAGATATCTCCTACTCTACCCGTGAGCCTGCCTACATCCGTGACAACATGGCAACACTGGGTGTCACCACCATGTCGGCAGAATCAAAGGTAAATCCTGGTGGTTATCATACCTATCCTCAGGCATTGGAGCAGTTCACCGTAAGCGATGAGCGTACCGCCAAGGTAATCAATGCGAGATTGAAGGAATTGGGCAGAGAGCCAGTCTGGAAGGATTGGGATGCCTCATTCGATTTCTTCGGAAATATCGCAAACGGATAAAGAAGATGTAATTAAACAGAATAAAAAAAGAGTGTATCATAAATTCATGACACACTCTTTTTTGTTAATATTCTCAGACTGACGCCCCTATAATAGATCATTTCAGATGGATGGTCTGTGTTTTCCCCGTGATATCAGTTACCACGGCGATCCCTCCATCACGAATCTCGACCTTCTCATATTTGGCATCAACTATCACCTTGCCTTTTAAGGTCATAACACCCCAATATCTTGGAATCTCTTCAAAGGCACAATAGGCACCAACAGGTTGCGCTATGCTGCGATAAAGGGGTGGCACGACAACTCTGCCATCCACTTTTATGCCCCATTTCTTTCCAGCCTGATATAATTCCACATGTCCTGCTACAGACTTTTCATGCAAAAGAATCATCTCGCTTGCTTCCTTTTTCTTCTCCTGTAACATCATCTCATCATAGTATTTCTTGCCAAGGCGAGGCATTACAATATGAAGATCTTCATTTTCATTCTTTGGGTTATTGCATCCAATATAGGTCTTCTTCAAATATGAATCCACCAGGTAGTAGTCCTGCTTGCTGTCCATAACCACGAAACAACCACAACGAAGAGTGGCACACATCCAATACACATGTTCATAATCACCACGCAAGAAACATACTCGATTACTATCTATAGTAGCCTTCATCATCAAGCCATTGCCTCCTTCATAATAGTACCATTCCTGGCAACCACTATCTACCAAATAATTATAACGATATATCAGGTAATCCCCAAAATTGAACAGGTCATATTTGGAAGGGCAATATGGCCAAGAGAAATGTTCGTAGGTGCGAGACATATAAACATCTCCATATTTGATGAACTCCCAACCTTCTAGCGTAACCACCTTTGGAACATCGTAAACATTGGGACCATCGTCAATAACAGCTCCAGACAACAGGTCATAATAGCAGACCTCCTTTCTGCGATGTCGGTAGAACAGGATGTTGCCATTCAACAGCTTCATGTCACGGTAATCGCCTGGCTCCAAGACTTGTTCTCCCTGCCGGTTCACTACCGTCATCTTCCCATCAGGAAGCTTGATGATGGCAAACTCCCCTCTACTGTCCACAAACTCTCGATAATGCAGCGTCTGGAGCAACTTCTCATGGCTCACCACCATCTCCATTTCCGAATCAGAATCATCCTGATGCCCCTCTTGCTCCTCACTTCCCAGGAAAAACGCTCTTTCCTTGGCAGTCTCCTTCTTCTTGCCAACTTTCAGCTTTCCCTCGAACATAGCATTCCAGTTCCATACCTGTGATGGCAATCCGAACACCCGGTATAATCCCACATTATCTATAATTACGCAGTTCTTCTTTCCCTTAGCCACTCGCAATCCACGTCCCACCATTTGCAGATACTTGGCAAGCGACAACGTTGGTCGAGCCAACTGTACAAACTCCACATCCGGGCAGTCAAATCCCTCCGAGAATATGTCCACATTCACCAACACTTGTATAGGAGCAAGTTCATCAGCAGGTCGCAAGCAAGTAGCATCAAGCCTATCAGCAGCCCCATCAGCAAGTCCATCAGCAGGCCGCAAGCAAGTAGCCCCCAGGCCATCACCAGCTCGCAAGCAAGTATCAGTAAGGCGGTCCCATCCCGCACAATCTGGCGAGACCTTTGATGGTCCGCCATCCTTAGAGCGTAGCGGTTCCGAGCGACGAGGAGGAGCGGTTACATCCCCTCCTTCTGAGGAGGAGGGGCTTGGGGAGGAGGTGGAGCCCTCTTTGGAAAGAGGGACGGGGTGATTCGAAAAAGATAAGGAAGAAGATTTGAATCTTTCAATCAGCATTCTGCGCTCACTCGCAGGAGTCTTACTATCAATAGCAACAGCCGCTATGCCGTGTTCTCTGTAGAACTCGGCAATAGCATTAGCATGAGAAATATTGATTGCATACACGATGCCCTTCCTGTCTTTGCCATACTTCTCAAAACTTTTATAAAGCCTTTCAATGCTCGGTTTCTTATTCAAAACCCGATCCATCTCCTTGTTCTGATAATCACCATCTGCCCCTCGCTTCTGCAAGGAATCAATGAGCCCTTGCGTCACACCATCCGATTTGATGCTCACAAAATCGTATGTTGCCAATCTTCCCTTGCTGATAAATTCAGGAACACTCCACGACTGCACCAATACGTCAAACAGATCAGTGAATCCCTTACCATTCAATCGGCAAGGTGTAGCCGTCAGTCCCAAGAACTTAGCTTTCGGGAATCTCTTCCACATTCCCTTGTAAGTCTTGGCAAGCGCATGGTGCGCCTCGTCAATCACTATCATTCCCGGTTCTTCCTCTATCTCGTCATAGTGTTTCGACAACCATTGTATCGACACAGCCTTGATCGGCATCATGTCAGAAGTAGGATTAACAGAAGAGGCAGAAGTGGCACCAAGCCCATCAGCAGGCCGCAAGCAAGTAGCAGTAAGCCCATCAGCAGGCCGCAAGCAAGCAGCACCCAGGCGGTCCCATCCCGCACAATCTGGCGAGACCTTTGATGGTCCGCCAACCTTAGAGCGTAGCGGTTCTGAGCGACGAGGAGGAGCGGTTACATCCCCTGTCCCCTGAGGGGAAAGGGGCTTGGGGAAAGCGGTGGAGCCTCCCTTAAGGGTAAGGGAGGACGGGTGGGTTTTCGAAAAATTCCCCTCTTTAATGGTAAAGAGGGACGGGGTGATTTTAGAAAAATCTCCTTCTTTAATGGTAAGGGAGGACGGGTGGGTTTTCGAAAAAACTCTTTGAATAGTTTCTCGAATCTGAGAAACCAACTCCCTTCTATGGGCAACAATCCAAACATGACAATTGGAATGTTCCCTCAAAAACGATTCTACGACCGAAGCGAGTAGAACCGTTTTTCCCGTACCCGTTGGCATTTGTGCCATCACGGATCGATGAAGGCGCAACGCCTTCTCAATCCGTTCCTTCATATCCTCTTGGTAATCAAATAACTTTATTTCCTTCATTCAAAAGAGATTATTTCTTCAATAGATTCTCGATATCCTTGATGGCTTTATCAAGGTCATTACATTCATATTTTCAAATTATAATTAAATATTGTTATTTTTTCGCCTTGCTGGTTGACCGCTCCATATAATTTTACTATCTTTGTCAACCAGAAGAAAGAATGATTAATTATGGAACTAAAAGATATATTTTCTAAGCGACTGCGCAACGCACGTCTGATGCGAGGCTTGTCCATGCAACAACTCTGTGTGATGATGAATGATATTGTCACCAAACAATCCGTGTCCAAATACGAACGAGGCGAGAGTATGCCAGACAGTACCATTCTCATCGCATTGTGTAAAGCCCTGAACATTTCCCCCGACTATCTGTTTCGTGAAAATCGTTCAGCTCTCAATAATGTTCATTACCGCAAACTAACTCGCCTGAGTGCTAAGGAAGAGAAATCCATCAATCTCATGGTGGAAGATACCATTGAACGCATCAATGAAATAGAAGATATTTGTGGCATCGAAAGACATTTTGATGCTTCCTCCTTTACTTGCCAAGTAAAGTCTTTAAATGATGTTTTCAGCGCAGCAACCAAACTCCGCACCGATTGGAATATTGGCAATGCCGCCATTACAAACGTCATCAACATCTTAGAGACCAATGGTATCATTGTGGTAGAAGTAGAAGCTTCTGATGCTTTCTCAGGTCTCAATGGCACATTGGAAAATGGAACTCCTGTCATCGTCATTAACAAACAGATGAGCACCGAGCGTAAGCGTTTCACTGCGCTTCATGAATTAGGTCATGCATTGCTTCATTTTCCAGAAGACATGGATGAAAAGATGGAAGAACAATACTGCAATATTTTTGCCAATGAAGTTTTAATGCCAAGACAAACTTTCTTTCAGTCTATTGGTGAGAAACGCCACGACATAGCTTTAGTTGAGTTGAAAAACCTTCAAGCAGAATTTGGAATATCCGTTGATGCCTTGATGTATAAGGCGAGATATCTTGATGTCATATCAGAAAATCGCTATACAACCTATTGGAAGAAGAAAAATTTCGATTCCAATTTCAAATCACAGGTAGAGAAAAGCATCATTGATGACGAGCACAGCACCAGATTCGAGAACCTTATCTATCGTGCCCTGTCAAGTGGCTTGATTACAGAATCCAAGGCTGCCGTCTTACTCAACAAGACGACAGAGGAAGTATTACATAATTTCGTTCTTGCCTAATGGAAATAGTAATCAGCGATACCAGAACGAACTTCTTCACCATGATATTCTATCGAAAGAAGAATATATAACCAAGCTTAAAGCCTTGCTGGAGTCCAACCATCGCCTTCCGACCAAGGAAATTATGAAACGAATCGAGAATTCTCTTTGATAATGTGCCATGATAACAACTCCAGCTAGTAAACTCATCAGCATAGCCCATTGATTGGGCTATGCCTACGGATAATATACTTAATGTGTTTTTATCTTACGCAGTATTTGTGACATACAAGAAATTAGTGAACGGGTATCGGTCAGAATACGCTGATAGTTATCTTTTTTTTGTAGAGATAAATTCTACAAGTTGATGATTTTCCATCCAAGTTGCTCCATTTTTTCTATTCTTTCATCATTCCAGTTGCGCTTATAAGAGGCATAACATAGAAGATGGGTAGGACGAGAAAAGCCAACATACATCATATGCATAACAGCTTTGCATGTCACTTGCGTATATTCCGCTTTTTCCTGAAATAAAGGATTTGGATACAACACTTCAGGTCTTTTCCTTGTTGCTTTTTCCTTTATTTTAAAAAGATGTGAGGATTCATAATCCCTAAAAGATGTATCAACATACATTGTTGCACAATGTGTTTGTCCCTTTGTGGAATGCACAGAACCAATTTCTATATCAGGGAAATCTGACGGTGTTTCCGCTTTAAATAGTTCTGTATCAAAAACCTCTTCGCAAAAATTCGCCAACACCTGATGATTAGTGCTGATTTCAAAAATTCGAGAGAAACTGCCAGTCAAATAACTAACCAACAAAGTGTAGCATTCTAAAAAACGCTTTTGAAAGAGCAAAACAGAAGTTTGATAAATTAACAGTTTATACTCATCGAAATCATCTTCCCCCATTAACATTATCTTATTTTCTAAACGTGTTTTAGAAAACAGCCTTCCATCGCTATCACTAACATTCAACTTACGTAACAAGCAAACCAATGCTTTTTGTATAACAGTTTTACATTCATACATACTATGCTCACGACATCCAAAGACAAGGAACTCACTCAAGGTATCGTATGAACTCTGTCCTTTTTCTGATGCTTTTGCACAATTTGGAAAAATATCTTCTAAACGCAACTTGTTATTTGACATTCCATTTTTTCTTCGAATGCTCCAACCGACAATATGAAAGCCATATTTTGCACCATCCTTTGTACTTCGCAACTTATATAACTCTATCAAATCATTGAATGTAGTCAAGAGATTATTTTTGGCATTTTCATCAAACAAAATTAAATAAGGAGGGATATCACCATGCTCCAATTGTCTTTTTCCAATAACAGTAAACATCGATTCACTATTATCGCCAGCAGCATTATCAACGGCAAAAGGATTGACTACTTTTGCAATACTTTCTGTTAGCCGCAACGAATTTTGCAAGTATTTGACTTTACGGATATTCCATTGATCAGGAATATCTCTATCTGGCTTATTGAATATGGTTTGATTCTTGTCTCCAATTCTTTGAATACAACATTCAGCACAATCAAATATGCTATCTATCAGATCCAACTGGTACTTTTTTAAGTCTTGAGTTTCATCTATAAAGATATATTTAAAGCGTTTACGAAGTGTCGTTTTTACAAAGGTATATTTACGCATATATGCATCAGCCAAGATATAACAATCATCATAATGAAGAATACCTTTTTTCATAATCTCTTTCTTCATTTTTAGCAAATCTGCTTTTATCCCCTCATGCATCTGTTGTTCAGAACCTTCTCTAATCCATTTCTTTACAGGTTTAAAACTTAGTTCATCGTCCATGCCTCTAGTATATTTCAATGAACCATCCTTCGTACGTTGAATACGAATATCTGTAAAATTAACCCCTTTTTTGTATAGATACAACGTTCCTTTCGACAGTTTCCAAATCGATGTTTTTAAATATCTTTCTACCTCTTGCTCATAAGCCATTCCATCGATTACATGTACTTTTTGCTTGTAAAATTGCTCATAAAATGGTATCGCTAAAAATTTATCAACAAAATCCTGTACTGTCCCAATGAAATGAGGCGCTTCGAAAAGCTGATTACACTCAGCATAGAGTTTCTTTTTTACTTCATTGACCGCATTGTTGGTATGTGAAAGTATGAGAATACCTTGATCTTTCTCTAGAGGTAAATGTCGTGCCATACAAAATAATTTAGCCTGCAATGCTGTGGTTTTTCCACTACCTGGCACTGCCAAGAGATCACAGCTTTCTAATCCTTTGATAAAATCTCTGCGTTCATCATCAAAGTGCATATCCTTAGGAAGCAATATTTTCTCTGACTCATTTATATCTACATCTGTAATATTCATAGATTATAAAGCAACAAAACCAATAGCATCCAGCAAATATTTGATATACAAATCTTGCTGAGCAAAATTCAAGTCATTAGTTTTGATTTTCTCGGACAGAACTAATGCTATATCTGTTTTTTCTAAAGAACGATCTATCAACTTCTCCTTCAACTTCGTCTCAAAGGATTCTGTGTATTGAAGGGTAACAGCATCTTTTTTGAATTCTTCAGTTCTAGAATGAACTTCAGCAACCGAATCCTTGAACAAATCAGAAAGAATAGGCGATTTGAACAAGCACCATTCCAACGTCCATTCTTTAGCAAGATATAATCCCACATTGGTTGGCAATGGCATACCCAAATTATGTTCAACAGCTTCCTTTTTTTCACTTTCTTTTTGCGCTTTATTTTCTGTATCTGGTCTAACATCAAGATCTGTAACAATAGCGCATTTTACTTTCATTTCCGGTTCTGATCTTCTCATAAATACACGGGCGAAATGTAAATATGCAGTCGAACCAACATTGACAACAGATATTTCGTGTTGTGTTAAATCCAATCCCATTTTAGAAGCAATAACAGGAATGAGAATTTCTTCAGCCCATCCTTCAACCAGAATTACACCTTTAGCAAAAAACAAGTTTGATTTAGTTACATCTAAGAAGGTATCGAGGAACTTATAATCCTTCTTCTCTAACTTAGTATAACCGGCACCCATAGGAAACACATTGTCGCTATTACAAATAAGAATGCTATTAACATCAGTGTCCTTACCTAGTTTTACTTTAGAAGTGATATTGGGACTATGGGTCGTCAAAATAAACTGCACACTCTCTTCTTTCTGTAACGCAGAAATAACCTTCATCTGAGCTTGGGGATGAATATGAGCTTCAAGTTCTTCTATCAAACAAACCTTAAGATTGTCACCCTTCTTTTTAAGATGTAGTAGTTCGGTTGCCATAAATAAGCGATTAAGTGTACCCAGTCCCAAATTCTTGCTATTAACAACACTTATCGCCAAGCGTTCCAAAATGTTTTTCATCGAAGGATCCGCCAAAAGAAATTGGGATTCTGCATCATCAGATATAAAGAGTTTCACAAATTGATCAATCACTCCCTTTATCTGCCTTTTATGAGAAGTTTCGCCACCTGTATCATCATCAAACCATTTCTCTATTTTAGCATTTGCTTCTTCAATTATTTTAATTAAATCATGCTTTTCTCCATTGGGATTTTGCTTCAATAGTTCATGAGACTGTAAGATTTGAGACAATCTTGAATTTTTCTTTGCTGTCAATTCATTCTCTGCATCACGGAGTGGTTTGAGATAAGTGATACGCAAGTTATCTTTCATCAAAGGAGTCAGACTATGCCCATCAGCATCAAAACCACCTCTCACTTCATAAGCTTGTATATGTCCATCCTTACGAACCACATCAAGTATAAGTTTCATACTTGCCAATCCTCCATTTTTCTTAGGGTCAGTTAATTCTGTGAAGTTTTTCGCCTCATCATCAGTAACATCATCTATCAGCAGTTCGATTCTCAAATGATCCTTATCATTATAAAAGTCATCTTGAAGAATACGTATAGACTCATATGCATTAGTCTTCAAGACATACTTGATTGCATCAATGATGGCAGTCTTGCCAGAATCATTTTCACCAATCAATACGTTCATACCGCTTTTAAAAGGTACTGTAAGATGCGGCTTCGTTAAATCAAAGTCATCAGCACCATACTTACGGAAATTCCAAAGCTTTAATTCAGATATGTACATAAACAATGTTTTTAAAGTATTACACCTGGATAGATATGTGTCCTCACCAAAATCCCCAACTAGCATTCCACCTACCCCAGGCGGTTCCATCCCAGAAAAAATGGCGCAGACCTTTGATGGTCAGCCAACCTTAGAGCGAAGCGGTTCCGAGCAGCGGAGGGCGGTTACATCCTCTCGTCCCTTAGGGAAGAGAGGCTTGGTGAGAAAGGTGAAGCTCTCCTTGCAGGAGAGACAGAGAGGTAGAAAAACCTTTGAAAAGGGTCATTGGGATTCCCGAATCTACTTCATGAACTTCGCTTGAATGAATTGCGGCACTTTCCATGCCATTTTCAATTGTTTTTAGAAAACATCACTATGAGAACCAGTATTAGTCATCACTAAAACTAGCTCATCATTATATTGTTTCCATATCAACAGCCAATCTGGCATAATATGACATTCCCAACTTCCCGCATATTGCCCAGATAGTTTATGCGGCTTATATTCAGGAGGTAATTTTCCAGTCTCTTCAAGTAATCGAATTACTTTCTTTAGCTTTTCCATTGGAAGATTACGTTTTTTACAACGCTTTACATCCTTTTCAAAGCGACTGGTAGCTATGATTCTGTATTTCATATTCCCAACTTTTCAAACATATCATCAGCACTTTCATACTCCGTCACTCTACCATGACGAATATCATTCATTGCTTCTTCTATCCCAGACATGCTTTTCTGATGATTAGGAACAATCACAACGCCTTTCATTGCCTCAAGAACTTTCTTGAGTCCAGCCATAACACTATTATCTTCCACTTGTATAGTTAATGTTGCCATAACCTATAAATTTAAACGTTAAACTTTTCCGCAAAAGTACGCTTTTTTATTGAAACCACCAAGGAAAAAGCCGAAAATCTGCAAGTTATCAGCCAATTACCTTCAAATCCCCCCAAATATAAATAGCTAACTATTAATTGTAAATTATAAATTGTAAACTCTCTTCCCCAGGCGGTCCCATCCCGTACAACCATGGCGAAGACCTTTGATGGTCCGCCAACCTTAGAGCGAAGCGGTTCCGAGCACCAGAGGGCGGTTACATCCTTCCCTTTTCGAGAAGGGAAGGCTTGGTTAGAATGTGGAGCTCTCCTTGCAGGAGAGACGGAGAGGTAGAAAAGTCAGCACTGTAGGGCGGTTACATCCTCTCGTCCCTGAGGGAAGAGAGGCTTGGTGAGAAAGGTGGAGCCTTCCTTAAGGGTAAGGAAGGACGGGTAGGTTTTCGAAAAAAAATCACCTAAATATTTTTAGGAAAGCCTCTTTCTTTTAGTATTCAAAAGGACTTTCAAAATCCTTCAATACTTCATGTTTCGTATCCTTCTCCGAGAGATTAGCGTGTTCCGTAGGAATGCGCCAATCGATACCAAGCGATTCATCCAAGATAGAGATACCCCCATCAGCCTCAGGGTGATAGAAGTTATCACACTTATATTGGAATACCGCAGTTTTTGAAATCTATTATTTCTTAATCTTCATCCTCCAGAAGAAGTGCCAAATGCGAAACAAAAGCTCGCATAGAGCCTCAGTAGGAAAATACCTCACGAGCCTCATATCCCTATATACCCTTTGTAGATTATGCCCTAGCTGTGACTTTCCAAAACGATTCCGAGCATCATGCCTACCGAAGTTCCCGGCTTCCAGCACTTCATTCAGCACAAACTTACCATACATCTCATTCGGAGGAACAATAAGGCGAGAGGTAGGCATGCCGAACACCTCCTGCATGATATACATGATACCCCCGGCAAACTTCCACAACCCCAACTCCTTCAATTCCTTCTGTAAAACACCAAGGCGGTCCCATCCCGCACAATTTGGCGAGACCTTTGATGGTCCGCCATCCTTAGAGCGTAGCGGTTCCGAGCACCGAGAAGGTGCGGTTACATCCCCGCTTCCTGAGGAAGAGGGGCTTGGGGAGAAAGAGGAGCTCCCTTTGGAAAGGGAGACGGAGGGATTCGAAGAATTTTGATAGACTTTATAAAAGTCGCAAAGAACATAGTAGTAATCCAGAAGCTGCCTTAAACCAATCCCCTCATTCATCAGATGCGAGAAGATATGAGTCAACTGGAAGATGAGATTGAATTCTACTGTCGGAATCGCAATCTCCCCTTGCTCTCCCAACATCACCCGATGCGAGAACTGCTCCTCCTTCACCCTCTCATAATATTTCTGAAGCTTTCTGTTATGCCAGAAGCACAGCAGGAAGCTAGGGCGATAATGCACTTCCACCTCCACACCCTTATACGATGGGAACTCGATGTGGTGATAGCACGCCTTTTCATGAGGCGAGATAGAGCGGACAAAGGAGATAACCCGTTTATCACCTTCCACCCAGATATCAATATCACCAGGAGACCGGGAATAAGGATTCGGATACATCAATGCATTTCCCTGTCCTTTCAGGATGCAGATTCAGAATCCCTTCTTCCGGAACCACTCAGAAACCTGGATGGCAGTATCGTTCAACCGAACATTCGCTTTCTCCAACATTTGGCTTTCCGCCATCCAATGGAGCAGCAACTCCTTCTCCATCCCTACATGTTCCGCAGGTAGTTTCTTGATACCATCAAAGAGAATACCCACCAGGCATTGCTTCTTGGCAATAGCATACAGTTTCTTCCAATCCGCTTCCTTCAAGGAATCAGGAATCTCCTTAGCAGAACCAATGCAGAATCGCAAGAAATCAAAGAAAATCTTTTGTTGTTTCAACATAAAGTTGTATTTTTGCACGCATGAAACAAGCCATACGCATCATATTATCCTACATAGCAGCTATCATCCTTCTTCCGATAGCCTTGCTATGCAAGTTCTTCCGAAGAAAGTAATCCTACTTTTTTCGAAAAGGATCCTTGTATATTCCCAAGAGCTGCTTACCGAAGTAATAGAAGAACTGCATGTCATCTACGAAGTAACGCTTGAAAAGGCGCTTTGGTTCCATACAGAAACGATAAAACCATTCCAATGCAAGTTTTTGAAAAATCTTAGGAGCTCGTTTGATGTTTCCAGCTTCAAAGTCTATAGTTGCACCCAAAGCCATAAATACATCAATGCTAGGCAACTGATCCTTATACTTATAAATCCATTTAGTTTGTTTTGGATTTCCCAAACCAACTAAAACCACATTAGCAGACGATTTACTAAGCATATCCACTATATGCTGGCATTCCTTCTCATCCTTCTCAAAACCAAATGGAGGAGAATAAGTTCCAACAATAATGTCTCTACCAATACGTTTATTAATTTTTTCTTTAGCTATATCAGCAACACCTTCTTTTGCGCCAAGCAAGAAGACCTTTATATTTTCATCTTTTGCATGATAATCGCAATACATTGGGAAAAAGCTAGAACCAGGGATAGCTTCTTTCAATGGCTTGCCAGCAATAGAAGATATTAACTTAACCACCTTACTGTCACAAATAGAGAATTCTGCTTGTGAAGCATACTCATGAAACTCTTTATCATGCTGATGCTTCATAATATCGTCAATATTTGGAGTGACAAGAACTCCATGGGTTAAATTCTCCAGCAATTCTTGAGATGAGAGATTGTCAATTCTCACATTTAATAAATGAATAGATTCCATATATTATCTTTCTATTTATAGATAAGAATTTGATTCAAAACTTCTATTAAAGCACCTGCTTTATTCTCTTCCACCTTGATGCTCTTCTTCACCCCAGCATTCTCGCCTGCTTCCACATCACGATGACTATCACCAATCATATAAGATTCTGACAAATCAATGTTGAAGTCTTTAGCTGCCTGCAACAGGAGACCAGGCTTTGGTTTGCGACAATCGCAATCTATTTTGTATTCTGGGCGTTCTCCTTCGAAGCCCTTATCAGGATGATGAGGGCAGATATAAATACCGTCAACATAAGCTCCTTCTTTACCCAAGAGGGTTGCCATCTTCTTGTGTATCTCGTTGAGTTCATCCCATGTGACTTCTCCTCTTGCTATCACAGGCTGGTTTGTGACAACTATTGCCAAATATCCACTTTGGTTAATCAGCTTGATTGCCTCAGCTACTCCTTCAATCAGTTCAAAGTCATCTATATTGCGAAGGAATCCCACATATTTATTGATTGTTCCATCACGGTCAAGGAATATGGCTTTCTGCTTGTTGGTAAGATTCTTTGCCTGAACAACACCATTTTTATAATCAGCCTCCACTTGATGAAAACGTTCTGGCGTACCCATGTCCTTTACATATTCAGGACTGTCATAACAGAACATCATGTTTGAGCCACATAGAGGTTTGAGTATCTGTCGATCCAAGTCAACCTTTCCTTGTGGGAATCCAGACTCTTTGTTGATTTCAAGAGATTTCAAACTAATATCCAAAACCTTGGGATCTATCACATGAAGACCAGCATTCACACGATTGTCATACCACTGTGGACGTTCATCTTCCTTGGCAAGCCATTTCTCTACATGACCGTTTTTATCAGCAATGATTAATCCACTGTCGTATGGATGCGAATTAGGATGAGTAAACAGAGTAACAAGACCTCCATGATTCTTATGGAATGCAACCATACGATTGAAATCAACATCGAATGCAGCATCCGCATTCAAGAGAAGGAAAGACTCATCACCTATTTTTCCCCTCAGTCTAAACAAAGCACCAGCATTGCCAAGAGGAGACTCTTCTACAAAATAATCTATCTTTGCCCCAAATTGACTGCCATCTCCAAAATAGGCAATAATCTTGTCTGCTAGATAACCTACGGTCAAAATGATATCTTTAAAACCTTGAGCACAGAGAGATTTTATTTCTCTTTCAAGGATAGGCATACCAGCCACTGGTATCAGTGGTTTTGGTATGTTAGGAAAAAGTTCAGCGATGCGGGTTCCTCTACCGCCCGCCATAAGTATTGTTTTCATACGAGTTTCGTTTTGAATGCGAATCTCTCGAATAACACGAATTGATATAAATCCGTGCGTTTCGTAAGATTCGTATGAATTTATCAATTTCCGAAGAATTTCTCTTCCAACATCAAGCACAAGCAATGATATACAGGAAGATGAAGTTCTTGAATCTTATAAGTCTCTGTCTCTGGAACATGGATACAAACATCTGCGAATGTTTCCAACTTGTTTTCGTTCTGACCTGTCAAGCCAATAACCTTCAAGCCCTTAGACTTTGCAGCTACTGCTGCATAAAGAACATTCTTACTATTACCAGAAGTTGAGATACCTAAGAAGACATCCCCAGCTCTACCCAAGCCATTCACCTGCTGGGCGAAGATCAAAACCGGAACGGCATCATTCATAAATGCAGTAGTCAAAGAAGGTTCACCCACCAAAGATATGGCAGGAAGAGTTCCCTGCAAATGATCAGCCAACACTGTACCCATCTCTGCATCAATCTGCATCAATCTGTCAATCTGTGCTGCATAAATCTTGCGCTTCAATTTAAACTCCTTCATCAACTCACCAACAATATGTTCTGAATCTGAAGCAGAACCTCCATTTCCTGCTACCAATAGCTTGCGACCAGCCGAATAAGCTTCCTCCAGGATTTGGTAAGCTTTCAAAATATCATCCTTACAACTATCCAACTGAGGATAACGTTGTACCAGTGTTTCAATATGTTTATCCATTCTCTTACCCTTTATTTATACTGTACCTTATTCAATGCTGTTACATTATCTGTCGGATAAATCTTCCATCCATGAGCACCACCATCAGAGAACTGGAATGGCATCACAAAACCATTAAGTTTCTTCAAAGCCTCTTCCACTTCCTTTTTACGAGTAGGCTCAACCACGAACATGATGAAACCACCTCCACCAGCACCGGAAACTTTGCCCGCCTTAGCACCAGCAGCCATCGCAACGTCCATTGCCTCCTGAATCATAGGATTGGTAATGTTATTCGCCATCTTCTTCTTGTTTTCCCAACCTTCACGGAGAATATCTGCAAATCCATCAATATCACCCTTCAAGATAGCAAGTTTCATGTCCTTGGCACTCTGCTTAATCTTATGCATAGCTTCTACTGCATCGTTATCACCATGAGAAGTATTCTTCTTTTGCTCCTCAATGATGGCTGCACTACTACGGCTCTTACCTGTAAAGTAAAGGAGCATACTTGCCTCCAACTCGTCGATAATCCATCGCTTAATCTTCAAAGGATTCACGATTACAATATCATTCTGCAAGAACTCCATGTAGTTGAAACCACCGAAAGCCGCTGCATACTGATCCTGCTTACCACCAGACAATCCCAAGTCCTTGCGTTCAATCTCGTATGCAAGTAGGGAAATCTCATAATCACACAATGGCAAACCCAGCCACTCTACAAAATGTCGCTTATACACATCTGACTCTGCCGAAGAAGCTAGAA
>ERZ1023626.30-NODE-30-length-64904-cov-120.122176_pt1 | contig 64904 bp, 50 predicted proteins | sample MGYA00380331_ERZ1023626 | MGnify/ENA primary metagenome ERZ1023626 (study PRJEB33179, sample SAMN07448974) | human gut metagenome | biome: Human-gut; feature: Human associated habitat; material: Faeces | host: Homo sapiens | place: India: Bhopal | collected...
CCATTGTTGCAGGCGATGATGTGGAGCATGCGAAGCCGGCACCCGATATGGTATTCAAGGCATTGAAGGAGATGAAGGGAACGGCAGATGAAACTCTCGTGGTGGGCGATATGAACTTCGATGTGGATATGGCGCATCATGCCGGCTGCAAGGCCTGTGCTGTGACTTATGGCAACGGAACCCGCCAGCAGCTCGCCTCTGCTGAATGGATCATCGATGATTTCGCAGAACTCCTGGAAATCGTAAAAGAATAAACTGAACTCTGAATAAAAAGATAATTTTATCCTTGCTGGAATAAAAAAGCGGATAAAGTTATCTTTTTATTCATTTTTTTATAGTACCTTTGCACCCGCAATTGGTTCGCTGCCACCTTCTGCCGCCTCAGGCAGGATGAGTGCGTAGTGATTAAAAGGGAATCGGGTGAGAAGCCCGGACAGTCCCGCTGCTGTAAGCGTCTTATTGCGGCAAGCACCATGGTCACTGACAATTTTTCGGGAAGACCGCTTGCCATGAGTTTGAGGACGCAAGTCAGAAGACCTGCCGTTGCCATCGGAAACAATATGATGAAAGAGTGTCTTTAGGATAAGAGATTCCGATGATTCTATCCAACCCCGTGGGATGGGTTCGTGATGGAGACACAGATAATAATATAAAAGATAGAATGAATGAAGGCATTGAGGATATTTTGTCTCGGTGGCTTGCTACTGTTGTATGCACAAGTGGGTATGGGGCAAGATTCCATTCGTACCGAGCATTTGCAGGAAGTAAAAGTGAATGCTCGGCAGCACCGGATACTTACGAGCACATCGCCTCTCCAACTTTTGGACAAGGGGGATATGTTAAGGCTCGGCGTTACGGATATGGCCGACGCCTTGCACCGAATGCCAGGCATCAATCTGCGCGACTATGGTGGAGCTGGAGGAATGAAGACGGTAGCTGTGCGTGGATTCGGAGCGGGACACACGGGCGTGAGTTACGATGGTGTGCTGCTCAGTGAATGTCAGGGCGGCGAAATTGATGTGTCCCGTTATTCGCTCGACCAGGTGCAGACTTTGCGACTCACCATTGGCGACAACGACGACATCTTCATCTCGGCCCGGCAAGCCTCGGTGGCAGCTTTGCTTGCCATCGAGACCATGAGCGAGATTCCCATCGACAAGCAGCCTCACCTCTCTACTCAGTTGCAGGTGGGGTCCTTCGGATATGTCTCGCCTTATCTGCGCTATGTGCAGAGATTGTCAGATAGGTTCACTCTCCAGGCGATGGGTGAGTACACCTATGCCGAAAACGACTATCCTTTCATTTTGCACAATGGTAAATATACTACCCATGAGCGAAGAACCAACAGTCGTATGAACTCGGGGCATGGCGAACTGAATATGCACTGGATGATGGGCAGACGAGCCGATGGTGTGAGCCGGAACCAATTGTGGGCAAAGCTCTACTATTATGACAACGACCGACAGTTGCCTGGCATCGTGAGATATTATACCAATGTAACAGCCGAACAGTTGCACGACCGCAACGCCTTTGCTCAGGCAAGATGGCAAGCCAGAAGTTTTGATGACCATTGGATGCTGAAGGTGCAAGCCAAGATGAACTGGGCGAGCTCTGCCTATCAGGACACGCTCGTGGCAAATCGGCGCAATGATGCTACCTACTGGCAGAGGGAATATTATACTTCGGCAGCACTGATGTGGATGCCGGGGGACGGCTGGGCGGTGGATTACTCTGCCGACTGGATGATGAACTCGCTCAACAGCACTCTCGCCACCGACCTGCGACCTCATCGACATGGCATCCTGCAGTCGCTCTCCGCCCGATATGCGAAGGGAAGATGGGTGGCTCTTACCAGAATGCTGGCTTCGGTTTACCTCAACAGCGTGGGGCGCAAGATAGAGACTCAGCAAGGCAGCGCCAATCCTACCAAAGCAGGACAGGCTGCCAAGGATGCACGCCGGCTTTCTCCATCGCTTTCGCTTTCTTATCGGCTCCTGGGAAATGGTACTGCCAGCGATGAGCTTTATCTCAGGGCTTCGTACAAGGACATCTTCCGGGTTCCTACTTTCAACGAGAACTATTTCTTCCATTATGGAAGTTCAGATCTGAAGCCTGAGAAAACCCGACAGTTGAATGTCGGGCTTACGTGGAAAAAAACTTCTTCAGGAGGTGGGGGAAACGGTGAATCCCTACGTTACAAGGAATGGAATGTTCAAGCAACGCTGGACGGCTACTACAATCGGGTGACCGACAAGATTGTGGGCGTTCCTTACAATATGTTCGTTTGGCGTACTGTGAACTTGGCACGGGTTGATGTCGTTGGCGCGGATGCCTCTTTGCGTGGTATCTGGCAGATGGCTCCGGGGCAGCAACTCTCGCTGCAAGGGTCGTATAGCTACCAGCACGTGGTGAACCATACCGACCGCTCGTCCAAATATTATGGCAATCAAGTAGCCTATATCCCTTTGCACTCGGGCAGTATTGCCTTGGGGTGGGAGAATCCCTGGGTGAATGTCTCGCTCCATGGACAAGGAATGAGCAAGCGATGGGCCAACAACGAGCACTATGACGGCACCGAAGTGGATGGTTACTGGGACATGGGGTTGACGCTCTATCGTCAGCTGGACGGACTGACTCTTTTGGGGAAATCCCTGAGAGGTGTGAAGGTCAGGATGGATGTGAAGAACCTGCTGTCGGAGCAGTATGAACTCGTAGGGCATTATCCGATGCCTCGCCGCAGTTGGATGTTAAGCATCGGGTATAACTTCTAGATAGTAACAAATTAGATTCAAATATAAACAGAAAAAGAAAATGAAAAAGTATTTATTAGGTTTGGCGGTGCTCTTGATGGGTACTGCAGTGATGACATCATGTAGCGACGACAACGATGGTCCTAAGACTTATCTCCAGGAGTACAGCACGGGCGCTTATGTCGTGAATTCAGGTAACATGTATAACAAAATTGAGAGCTCTCTCACAGCTATCGACTATGCTTCAAGCACAGCCACACAGAAAGTATTCAAGGCTGCTAACGGTCGTTCGCTCGGTAATACTGCCAATGATGGCATCGTATATGGCAACAAGATTTATCTCGCCGTAGATCAGAGCAACACCATCGAGGTAATCGACAAGAAAACCAAGCAGAGTATCAAGCAAATCAAGACTACAGACCTGCTGGGCAAAGCCGAGGGTGCTGAGCCTCGCCATATCATCGCTGACGGTGGCAAGGTTTATTTCACCACATACGGTGGCTATGTAGCTGCCGTGGACACCGCAGATTTTGCTCTTCAGAAGAAGTGGAAGGTGGGCAACTATCCTGAGGGCTTGGTCTTCGGCAATGGCAATCTCTACGTTGCCAACAGTAACTATGCTGCTGGTGGTGGCAACATCTCTTGCATCAATCTTTCCAACGACAATGTAGAGACTAAGAATATCGAGGGCGTGAACAATCCTACCAGCATCTATTATGCTGCTGGTCTTTTGTATGTTCTCGACAACCAGTATTATGATGCTTCTTATAATGCTTATGGCGAGAATGCCCTACGTGCAGTGAGTTTCGCCGAGGGCAAGTCACAGAAGGTGGCAGATGGCAACTATGCTGTATGCGTAACCACTGGTGCTGCAACAACACGCGATGTGGAGGTGGTTCGTCCTCATTTCTTCGTGCTCAATGCACCTTATGGCGGAACTCCTAGCGTGAGTGTGCTCGTAGCAGGAAGTACGCAAGCACAGACGATGACGCTCTCAGAGATGCCTGTGAGCCCATGCGGTATCTTCGCCGACCCATTGAATGGTCATATCTTCGTGCTCTCTTATAGATTGGGCGATAAAGGCAATCCCGACTATAATGGTAACGGCTATGTAGTGGAGTATGACAGAGCTGGTCAGAAGCAGCATGAGTATGAGACTGGCGTAGGTTCTTGCGCTATGTTCTTTGACTCTGCCTACAAGACTGCATACACAGAATAAAATGTCGCGAGACCGATGATTATATGATTCATCCAATCCATGGGGAAGTGTCGTTTCGGCGCTTCCCTTTTTTTTGTGTCGGGCATGCTGTTTTATATATATTTTTTTGCGTCAAAGAATTGCCATATTGCCATATAGATAGGTTATTTCTTTGATTACGAATGTGTTATGTGTATGGCAATTCTCTGTTCTTCGGTTTTATCTGCCATATATTGCCATAAAAACCAGCGAAATATAGGTGTCTTAGAGGGATTTTGGGGTGAAAACTAAGAGAGCATTGAGCAAAAATCCTTTTTTTCGGTTCAATGCTTGGCTTTTTCATTTGTTTTTTTGCAATTTAACTGACGACATAGAAGAAATTACGTCCCGACGTAGCATCTGATACGTCCCGACGTAATAATCGTTATGTCCCGACGTACAGCCAGATACGTCGCGACGCAGTTTTCTGAACGTCCTGGTTGCATCTGGTAAAGCTTTTGAAAACGGCTGCATAGAAACAAAAAAGGTGTGTCTTAAGGCAAAGACACACCTTTTCTTTTGTTTTTTATTGTTTCAGAACCGAGTCCTTCTTATCTTTTTCGAAACTTTATTCCTCCATCAACTTGCGATAGCGACCCTTCTTGATCTCTGTATCTCCAAGACGGCGCGCCTTGTTGATTTCATACTCAGAATAGCTGCCCTCAAAGAAGAAGACCTCCCCATTGCCCTCGAAGGCAAGAATGTGGGTACAGATACGGTCGAGGAACCAGCGGTCGTGGCTGATAACCACCGCACAACCGGCAAATGCCTCCAAACCTTCCTCCAAGGCACGCAGCGTGTTCACGTCGATATCGTTGGTAGGCTCATCGAGGAGCAATACGTTGCCTTCCTGCTTCAATGCCAATGCCAACTGCAGACGGTTGCGCTCACCACCCGAGAGTACGCTGCAGAGCTTGCTCTGGTCGGTGCCCGAGAAATTGAAGCGGCTGATGTAAGCACGTGCATTCACATCTCTGCCACCCAGACGCAAGGTCTCGTTGCCCTGAGAAATCACCTCGTAAACGGTCTTTTGTGGGTCGATGTCCTTGTGCTGCTGGTCAACATAAGCCAGCTTCACGGTCTCACCAACCTCGAATGTACCGCCATCAGCCTGATCCAAGCCCATAATGAGGCGGAAGAGGGTAGTCTTGCCGGCTCCGTTAGGACCAATCACACCTACGATGCCGTTAGGAGGAAGCATGAAGTTGAGATCGTTGAAGAGAACTTTCTCGCCGAACGCCTTCTTCACATGCTGAGCCTCAATCACCTTGTTACCCAGACGAGGACCGTTAGGGATGAAGATTTCCAGCTTCTCCTCGCGCTCCTTCTGCTCCTGGTTGAGCATCTGCTCGTAAGAGTTCAGACGAGCCTTACCCTTAGCCTGACGGGCCTTAGGTGCCATGCGAACCCATTCCAACTCGCGCTCCAATGTCTTGCGGCGCTTAGAGGCAGTCTTCTCCTCCTGAATCATTCGCTTGGTCTTCTGGTCGAGCCATGAAGAATAGTTGCCCTTCCATGGAATACCCTCGCCACGGTCCAACTCCAGAATCCACTCGCTCACGTCGTCGAGGAAGTAGCGGTCGTGGGTTACGGCGATTACGGTACCCTCATACTGCTGCAGGTGCTGCTCCAGCCAGTCGATGCTCTCAGCATCCAGGTGGTTGGTAGGCTCATCGAGCAGGAGTACATCCGGCTTCTGCAGGAGCAGGCGGCAGAGAGCCACGCGGCGGCGCTCACCACCCGAGAGATTGGTAACAGGCCAATCACCAGGAGGACAATGCAGGGCAGCCATCGCACGCTCCAGCTTGGAGTCGATGTTCCAGGCATCGGTTGCATCAATGATATCCTGCACCTCTGCCTGACGCTGCATCAGCTTGTCCATCTTATCAGGGTCTCCGTAATATTCTTCGAGACCGAATTTGTTGTTGATGTCCTCGTATTCAGCGAGTGCATCATAGATTTTCTGCACACCCTCCATCACGTTTTCCTTCACGGTCTTGTTCTCGTCGAGCGGAGGATCCTGAGGCAAGTAGCCCACAGAGTAGCCTGGGCTCCAAACCACCTCACCCTGGGTAGGTTGCTCAAGTCCTGCGATGATTTTCATCAACGTAGATTTACCGGCACCGTTCAAACCGATGATACCGATTTTTGCTCCGTAGAAGAACGATAGGTAGATGTTCTTCAGAATCTGCTTCTGGTTTTGTGGGATAATCTTAGATACGCCCACCATTGAGAAGATGATCTTCTTGTCGTCAACTGTTGCCATGTATATAAATAAATGTGTATTTGTGAATAAATTGCCGAAATAGGCACTAACAGTTGCAAAGATACATTATTTTTTTGAAATTCTCGCCTTTCTTTCCAAGAAAAGTTGTATATTTGCAATTAAATGATTTTTTTGTTGATTAATTAAAGAAAGGACAATAATATGGATGCAACCTATATTGATCTTACCATTCGTCTGTCTCTCGCCCTGCTTTTAGGAGGTGCGATAGGCATTGAGCGAGAATATCGTGCCAAGGAGGCAGGTTTCCGTACTCACTTTCTCGTGGCATTGGGAAGTGCGCTTTTCTGTGTCGTTTCCCAGTATGGATTCGGAATTGACTTAAAGGATTCTTCGCGTGTGGCTGCGCAGGTGGTTTCGGGCATTGGATTTCTGGGCGCCGGAACGATTATCTTCCAGAAGAACGTGGTGAGAGGATTGACTACTGCTGCAGGCTTGTGGGTGACGGCAGCCATCGGTCTGGCGTGCGGTACGGGAATGTATGTGGCTGCAGCTATTACCACGGCGATGGTGTTGCTGGGACTGGAAGTATTGAACTACTGGATTCCGCAGTTGGGAACAACTACCATCGACTTGACCTTCACCGCGCCATCTCGTGAAAGCGTGAAGGAATTTATCAGGCAAATCAAGCAGAAAGGTCTGGAAGTTCATTCTTATGAGTTGAAAGAGCGCCGCTACTCGAAGGAGGAATTCCTGGAAGCGAACATAGAAATCAAGGCGAAGCGCGATTTCCACACCATGGAGATTCTTGATTACATGAACGAGTTCTCAGATGTCACGATTTCAACGATAAGATAAAATAGGTTAGGAGGAAAAAAGTGAAGGAGCCAAGAACATTTGTCTTAGCTCCTTCACTTTTTTATGATGTTTTTTAGAAAAACCTTGCCAGATAGTCGTAATGTTCGCCTTCTGCCACGAGTTCGCCATGCATACCGCAGGTTTCGGCGATGGATTTGAGCAATGGAAAATCTACGTAGAGCCAGTCGAAACAGTCTCCCTTAATGTCTTTGTAAATCATCTGATAATCCACTTCACCATAGTAGGCACCATTCAGATTGATGTCGAAACTTCCGTCTTCATTCTCGTAGATATATTTGAGGTCGGAGGAATCGATAAGAATCTGTCCGTCCTTGTTGAGCAAAGCCTTGAGACGGTTGAAGAGGGTAGGGAGATGTTCTATCTTTCCGGCGATACCCGTTCCGTTCATCAGGAGGAGGATGGTATCGAACCCTGTTTCCAGATGTTCATCGAAAAGATTGATGCATTCCGCATCCTTTACTCCTCTCAGTTCCATCGCTTCGCAGCTCAGAGGAGAAATATCAATGGCTTTTACCTCCAAGCCCTTCTCCTGCAAGGTGAGCGTATGGCAGCCGCTGCCGGCTCCGATATCCAGTACACGCCCTTTTGTGAGTTGCAAGGCCTTCTGCTCCAGCATCGGCATTTCCTCAACTTTTCTGAAGAGATGTTTCACCGGCATTTCGTCCTCTTCGAACATAGAAGAGAGCACACGTAATCTTCCTGCTCTTCCCGATTTCTGATAATCAAGGATAGCGGCGCCCATCGGGTCTTTGTCTTTTGATAATATCTTTGTATTCATTTATTTTGCAATTTTTGAGTGCAAAATTAATGCTTTTTCATTGAATATGCAAGTTTTGAGGAGATATTCTGCTGCTTCTTAATATTTCTCCTACCTTTTGCTTTTCGCTTTCAAAACTGAATTGCTGATAGATGATACTAGCATTCTGCAAATCTATGATATGAGGAGCCATCAGTCTGAGGGCTTTCATCTTGCTGTCACCAAAAGTGAATATATTCATCATGCTGACGGCTTGGGCACAAGAATAGTAACAGCCGAGGCTGGCCACTTCTATCAGATCGAACTTGTTGTCATCAAAGCTTGCCTTCTTCACCTTATTATATAGTTTGGAGAAGGATGCATCATCGAGACAATAGCCGTAATCCATTCTGCCATCTGGATCACATCTTCCATCGTAGAGGGGTGGAGTTGGGTGTGGTTGCTGTACATTCGACGTCTGGCTGTTGGGTTCTATGATTCTTGTATCGTACTGCACAACCTTTCCGTTTCTATCGAAGAAGACCGTGATGTACTTGGAATCTCCGAACAGATTATTATATTTGGCATATTCCCATTTGTCCCCAAACATGTCGAAACTGGTGAGCTTAGGTTCTCCAAGAATGGCTATTACTTCCTGCTTGGTCATTCCTCGCTCCACGTTTCTTTTTCCTTTAGCCGAAGCCGAGAGGCATACGGCAAACATCAATATGGTTGTGGCGATGAGCGCCATCCAATCATTTCTTTTCATAAGCGATACTGTTTTTATAAGTTATTATATTGTTTTATGGTTGCAAAAGTACAGCTTTCTTTTGAAATAAAAAGAGAAGGATTCCCTAAAGTAGAAGGGAAAATCCCTATTCCTGATTTTTGTTATTTGGTTCACTTTTCGGGAATGGCTGTGATTATAAAAAGAGATTATCATTTACTGCTAAAGCCTAATATGACTGAATAAACGCACCGAGACGACTGGGTAAGTAACGAAAGGCGTTTAATCAGATTCAATGAACTAATATATTAAGTATACGTCAATAAGATTATAGGTAACTACTCATGTCCATAGGGGGCTTCAATGGGGACTGAGTAATTACGAAGAAATCTGCTTATAAAGTATATTTATGAGGTGTACACTTCTTTTGCTCCGATTGAGGTAGATGCTTGTTGCATTTTTTTGCAGAAAGTTCCTTTTAATCTTGTGCTTTGCTGTACAAAACTTGATATTTTTGCTAATTCAAAGAAAATGAGAAAGATAGATATGTGGTATCCGATTCCCCCGAATTTCTTACCCTAATAATATCCGATTCCCCCAAAATTTTTGGGAGTATATCAGGTAAGTAAAGAAGAAAGTTTGTAATAAAAAAAGTCCGTGAGCATTCATTGCCCACGGACTTTTTAAATTATCTGATTCTTATAAATGTCTTATGCCTTGAAGCTCTCCAAGTCTTCTGCCTTGAAGTTCTGGATGTATGCTGAATGACCGAGAACTTCCTCCTCTGCCATGCGAACATATACATTTGCACTCTTGGCAAACAGCTCTGGTGCCTTGGTTGCATCATCGAGGATGAGGAGAGACATTACGATGTCGCCAGTCATGTTATAGAGACGGCGAGCCAGGAAGTCGTGAACAGCCTGATCGTTAGCCTCCTTCACCTTGTTGATGGCTGCCTCGTAAAGATCTACGAGCTTGGCTACACGCTCCTTCAATGCCTTCAAATCATCTGATACCTCATTCTCCAACATCTCCTTGATAATGCTGAGATAAGTACCGTTGGTGATGTAGCGGATAGCTGCTACTACCTGAAGCTGGGTGGTACCCTCGTAGATAGAGAAGATGCGGGCATCACGGAACAGGCGCTGGCACTTGTACTCCATGATGAAACCAGAACCACCATGAATGCTGATGGCATCGTATGCATTCTGGTTGGCATACTCAGAGTTCATACCCTTAGCCAATGGAGTAAATGCATCAGCCAAGCGGGTGTATTTCTTCATCTCCTGACGCTCCTCTGGAGTGAGCTTAGTGTCGCGGGCGATGTCTTCCAACGCCTTGTAGATATCTACGTAGCGAGCGCAGCAGTAGAGGAGTGAACGGCCTGCATCCAACTTAGCCTTCATTCTTGAAAGCATGTCGTAAACGGCTGGGAAGTTGATGATCTTCTCACCAAACTGAGCACGCTCCTTGGCATAGGCCAAGCCCTCGTTGTAAGCCTCCTGCTCAACACCTACACTCTGAGCTGCAATACCCAGACGGGCACCGTTCATCAGAGCCATCACGTACTTGATCAAACCGAGACGGGTGTTACCGCAAAGCTCTGCCTTGGCATTCTTGTAAACCAACTCGCAGGTAGGAGAACCGTGAATACCCAACTTGTGCTCGATGTGACGAACGGTTACGCCACCATCACGCTTGTCGTAGATGAACATAGAAAGACCACGACCGTCCTTGGTGCCTTCTTCAGAACGAGCCAGAACCAGGTGGATGTCTGAGTCACCATTGGTGATGAAACGCTTCACACCATTCAGACGCCATGTGCCGTCCTCATCCTGTGTAGCCTTCAGCATTACGCGCTGCAAGTCAGAACCTGCATCAGGCTCAGTCAAGTCCATACTCATGGTCTCGCCTGCGCAGATGCGAGGGATGTACTTCTGGCGCTGCTCCTCAGAACCGAACTCATAGAGTGTATCGATACAGCTCTGGAGCGACCAGATGTTCTGGAAACCGGCATCGGCAGCAGCAATGATTTCAGAAGCCATAGAGAAGATGGCGTTAGGCAAGTTCAAACCGCCGTAACGGCGAGGCATTGACAAGCCCCAGAGGCCAGCCTTGCGGGTAGCATCGAGGTTCTCGAATGTCTTGCTGGCATAGATCATGCGTCCGTTCTCCAGGTGTGGACCTTCGAGGTCAACATCCTCAGAGTTTGGTTCGATGATGTTAGCAGCTACATCGCCGGTAATATCCAGCAATCGCTTGTAGTTTTCGATGGCATCCTCGTAGTTTACTGGAGCATCTTCAAACTGGTCTTTTTCTACATAATTTCTTTCCTTCAAGTCCACAACACGCTTCATAAGCGGATGATTCAAGTGGAACTCTATCTCAGGATGGTCTGTATAATAATTAGCCATTTTGCTTTTCTTATTTAAATAATGTGTAATGCAGATTACTTGGAATTCTGCTTGTAGTACTTGATGAGCTTAGGAACCACATCTTCAACATTGCCGTTGATAACGTAGTCGGCAATCTTGTTGATTGGAGCATCAGGATCGTTGTTTACAGAGATGATGATGCCTGAATCCTGCATACCGGCAATGTGCTGAATCTGACCAGAGATTCCGCAAGCGATATATACCTTAGGATGAACGGTAACACCAGTCTGACCAATCTGACGGTCGTGATCTACCCAACCTGCATCTACTGCAGCACGAGAAGCACCTACCTCACCATGGAGGAGATGAGCCAATTCGAAGAGCTGGTCGAAGCCTTCCTTGCTTCCTACGCCATAACCGCCGGCTACGACGATGGCAGAACCCTTCAGGTTGTGCTTGGCAGCCTCTACGTGGTGGTCGAGTACCTTTACTACGAAGTCCTCAGCAGGAACATACTTGCTTACCTCAGGGTAAACCACTTCCTTCTTGCACTCACCCTCGTAGATGCTCTTCTGCATCACGCCAGAACGGACGGTAGCCATCTGTGGACGGTGATCTGGGTTTACGATAGTAGCCACGATGTTACCACCGAAGGCAGGACGAATCTGATAGAGCAGACCCTCGTAGTGCTTGCCGCTCTTCTTATCGTCGTAATCACCAATCTCAAGCTCTGTACAGTCGGCTGTAAGACCGCTGGTCAATGAAGAAGAAACACGAGGACCGAGGTCGCGACCGATAACGGTAGCACCCATCAGTGCAATCTGAGGCTTCTCCTCCTTGAAGAGGTTGACGAGAATGTCTGTATGAGGAGCTGAAGTGTATGGGAACAATCCCTCAGCATCGAAAACAAATAATTTATCTACACCATAAGGGAGAATCTGATCCTCTACCTGACCCTTGATGCCGGTACCTGCTACGATGGCATGGAGCTCCACGCCCTGCTGGTTAGCGAGCTTACGACCCTTGGTGAGCAATTCCTGAGATACTTCGGCAACGGTTGTGCCTTCTACCTCGCAATATACAAATACGTTGTTCATTGTCTTTTCAAAATTATCCGATAATACTTTCGTTCAACAATTCCTTCATCAGTCCGTCGATGTCTTCATCGCTGCTGGTCAAGGTCTTGCTTTCCTTAGCCTGGAACACGATGTTCTTCACGGCCTTCACCTTGGTAGGTGAACCGCTCAAACCGCACTGTGCAGGGTCGCCGTCAACATCGGCAACGCTCCACTGGTTCAGAGTGAGGTAAGGGCGCTCTTCATAGAGGTTGGCCCAAGGCTCATCACCCTTGCGCTCCATAGGGCAGGTAGCGTATTTATATTTCATTACGAGCTTCACGTTGCATGGGCGACATGGAGCAGCACTTCCGTTTACGGTAATTACCAATGGCAATGGAGCCTCAACAGTCTCCACACCACCATCAATGAGGCGGCGTATAGTAGCCTTGCCATCCTCTACCTTGAGGATTTCCTCTGCGTAGGTTACCTGGTTCAATCCCAACTTCTGAGCCACCTGCGGACCTACCTGGGCTGTATCACCATCGATAGCCTGGCGACCACCGATCACGATGTCAACGTCACCAATCTTCTGGATACCAGTAGCAAGGGCATAGGAAGTAGCCAATGTATCAGCACCGGCAAAGAGACGGTCGGTAAGCAACCAACCCGTATCAGCACCACGATAAAGACCCTGGCGGATGATTTCTCCAGCACGTGGAGGACCCATGGTCAAAATACCAACTGTAGAACCTGGATTCTGCTCTTTCAATCGGAGAGCCTGCTCCAATGCGTTCAAATCTTCAGGATTGAAGATTGCAGGAAGGGCAGCGCGATTTACTGTGCCTTCGGCGGTCATCGCATCCTTACCCACATTTCTTGTGTCAGGTACTTGCTTGGCAAGTACTACGATTTTTAAACTCATATTTTTAAAAATGGTTATTGTTATAATTTCCTAAGTTTGTTAGTGCTCAGTACTCAAGTTGTACGTCGTCTAGTGCGATTGTCAGACTTGCTATCGTCTAATAAGTTACTGTCCAATGTTCAATTTGGGACAAAACACGGGGGCAAAAGTAACACTTTTTTATGGCTTACGCAAATATTTTATAAAAAAAATGCCCATTTAGTCTTGCTTTGTGCGCAAAACGCAAGAAATGTGCAAGTTTTTTAGAACGTCCGTACTTAACTTTGCTGGCTTATTCAAAGCTCTTGAGTCGAGCGATATATTTGCCCAGAATGTCGAATTCGATATTCACTACCGTTCCCACTTCGATGTCGCAGAAGTTGGTATTCTCTCTGGTATAAGGAATGATGGCAACGGTAAATGTGTTGTCTGTAGGATCACAGACGGTGAGCGAAACGCCGTTAACGGTAACGCTGCCCTTGTCGACCGTGAAATATCCTTTTCTAGCCATTTCCTTATTGAGCTCATATTCGAAAGTAAAATAAGTAGAGCCATCAGCGTCTTTCATTGCGATACATTTGGCAGTCTCGTCCACGTGTCCCTGTACGATATGACCATCCAGACGACCGTTCATCACCATAGAACGCTCTACGTTCACCTTGTCGCCTACCTTGAGCAGACCCAGATTACTGCGGTCCAGGGTTTCCTTCATGGCAGTAACGGTATAAGTACCGTCCTTGATTTCCACCACAGTGAGGCAGACGCCGTTGTGCGCCACGCTCTGGTCGATGCCGAGTTCATCAACGAAAGAACAAGACAGGGTAAAGTCAATGTTCTCTTTATCATGCTTGATAGCCACAACGGTAGCCATTTCTTCTACGATTCCACTAAACATATATTCTATTTTTATTTGGTTTCATTATTATTTAGAATGCAAAGATATTGCATTAGCTAGAAACAGCCAAATTATTTAAGTTCTTTTGATAAAATAAGCAAGATATATTTGTTTAATTGCCATATTTTTTATATTTTTGCACATTATAATATATAAACATTTGAAGACAATGGAAATCAAGGAAGGATATATGCCCTTCATGGGCTATCAAACATATTATCGTATCGTAGGTAAAACAGAGGAGGGCAAGAGCCCTATCATCCTCTTGCATGGTGGACCAGGCAGTACCCACAACTATTTCGAGCTATTGGATAGGGTAGCGGAATCAGGTAGAGCTGTCATCATGTACGACCAGTTGGGCTGTGGCAACTCATTTGTGGAGGGACATCCCGAACTCTGGACTCCTGAGACTTGGCTCAACGAACTCTGTGTGCTAATCGACTATCTCCACATCGACCATTTTCATCTCTTGGGACAGTCGTGGGGTGGCATGCTCGCCATCATCTATCTGATAGAGAAGCAAGCAAAGGGCGTGAAGTCAGCCATCCTCAGCAGCACTCTTTCGAGCAGCAAGCTTTGGGCAAGTGAGCAACATCGCATGATTAAGTTTATGTCGGAGGAAGACCAGCGTGCCATCGCTGAGGCTGAGGCGAAGGATGACTTTTCGAGCGAGGCGTATGCCAAGGCGAATGAACACTTCATGCTCTTGCATTGTGCAGGCGAGGTAACGGAGGATAGCCCAGAGTGTCTTCGCCGAAAGAAGCGTGCAGGTGCTGAGGCTTATCTCCATGGTTGGGGACCAAATGAATACACCCCGACTGGCACGCTTCGTGATTATGATTACACCGACCGCCTTGGCGAGATACAAGTGCCATGCTTGGTGATGAGTGGCACCAACGACCTCTGTACTCCATTGGTAGCAAAGACACTTTATGATGGTATCCAAGATTCCAAGTGGCATCTCTTCGTAGGAGCCCGACACATGCCATTTGCCGAGCAAAATGATGAGTATTGCGAGGTATTGGAAGAATGGTTAGGGGAGAAAGATTAGTCTTCTTCAAACTTTAGAAAAATGGAATTTCATCCAATCGATTGGACAAATTAAAATAAAACCGTCCAATCGATTGGATGAAATGTATAGAATCAATAATCAATAATAGTAACTTAAAGAGAGCTTTTCTCTTTTTCTGGTGCAAAGGTAGTAAGTTATTTCCAAACTTGCAAGAAGGCACGATTAGGTTACTCAGTTTCCCTGAGGTTACTATTACTGATAATGAATGGCTTGTGAAATGTAGATTTAACGATAATTAATGTGAACAAGCTATGTTAATAGAGAAACTATTGCTTCTTGAGAGTTAAGTTGGGCTCTATTCCATTGATGCCAAGTCCTAGAATGTTGGTTACTTCCCTGCATCCACAATCACAATTCTTAGCCGATGAACATCCATTGCAGACTGTAGGCTGATAAGAGCGGAATGCAAATTTGTTCCAATAATCAGTATCCTTAATCCAAGGTTCTTCGAAAACATTTCCTACGATGTGAGGAGAATGATTGCAGGTTCTTATTTGTCCTGCTGGATCAATAACGAAGAATCCTTTTGCCGCAGCGCATAGATACCCTACATGTATTCTTTTGTATGAATTAGCAGAAGCTATGATGCACTTTGGTATTTCTGTACCCACATTTCCATAGCGATTAGCTAGTGTTAGTACTTCTTCTGCAGTATCAAGCATTCCGTTGATTTGCTCTGTGGAAAGGCAAAGTTCATTCATATATTTCAAACCACGTCCACCAGGCAGAAAACGGTTGAGAAGAATTTCTGTAGCTCCATTGATGAGGGCAAGCGATATGGTCTCAAATAGCTCATAATAGTTCTTTTTTGTAACGGTAATGTTTGCTGTGCATTCTAAGCCGATTTCTTTGGCTTTCGAAAAGTATTCTAACACATAATCTGCATTAGCAACTCCTGTATGCTCTTCAAATGATTGGTAGCCAGGAAGGCTCATGCTAAGATGAACATTCATTTCCTTGAAGAATTTGAGATGTTCTTCATTCATGAGTTTTCCATTGGAGATGAGTATGATTGGATAATTCATCTTCCTTTGGTTGCCAATCATTCGGATGTGTCCGATGATTTCATGAAGATCATCTCTTAGCAATGCTTCTCCGCCAGACAAAGAGAAAGTCTTTACCCCATAGTCATATAGTTTTTCTATTACCCATTTCCATTGAGTGGTGGATAGTTCCTTTCCTAATGAATATGAAGAGTTAGGCGCATACCAAGGGCATGAGCAAAACAAGCAATGGTGATTGCATTTATATGTCAATTCCAAAGCAACAGACTTTGGAAGAATGGGTATGCTATTCTTCATTGCTATCATTTTCTTTTATTCCTATTCCCGTCATTCTCTTGATAGGGTCTTGTTCATCCATGATGCTATGGTAGCGGTCATAACTATCTTCAAAATAAGACTCTCCTTTTAAGAATGCCAATACGGCTTGATAGTCATAAAGTGATTCCATATCAGTTATAGCTTGATGATAGTCCTTGTCGCTTTTTGTCTTGAAGCAGAAAAGATGGTATGCATTTTCCTCACAGATATCATCTTCGGAAGTAAATGGTAAATCGAAAAACTCTGCTTCTTCCTTCGCTTCTAGGGCGCATGAACCACATATTACTTCAAGAGACGCATCATATCCCAAATCTTTTATCTCTTTGATGATGGAGTTGAACATTTCTTCATCACTGTGGAAAGCTTGATAGGTCAATGGACGATGGCAATGTTGGCATATTGTGGAAAAACTATCTATCATCGAAGGTTCATAGCACATGGCTCCCATGTGATTTGCCAGATACGTTGGCAGCTTTTGAGCAGCTAGTTCCTTTAGCTGCTCAATAAGTTCTTCTCTGTTAAGTGAATGTTTCATATTTCTGTTACTTTTTTCTCTTGATAGGAGAGAGGTTAAACAATAATTTATCTATGTCTTCTGCTGGCATGTCTTTGAAGAACTCTAGAAGTTCCTCTTGTCTGGGCTGTCCCATGGTTAGACGGTAGAGGCGTAATACAGACTTCATGTGTCTGTATCTATCATAGTCCATGCTCAGAGGATAGAGTGGTACAATAGATTCGATATACTCTCTGTCAGTTTCAGCTATGCTTTTTAGCATATCTTGTGGAATCGACCAATAGGGAACTAGCTCGCAGAAGCCCTTATCTTTTGCTTCGGTTCTTGCCAAATCAAACATCTCATTCCAGGTATATGTCTCAGGGTGGAACTTGGCTACGTTTCGTCTTACAAACAAACTCTTGTATCGATCTATTCTTCCTTCTCTCTGCTCCATGTCTTGTGGATTGGATGAGATGTTCCAGTGCATGATTTTACGGCAATACCAATGGAAGTCAAGACCTTCTTGTCCTACGCTTGTTGAGGCTAAGACGAATGGACGAAAAGGAGAGTTGAATGCCAAACGAACATCATTTGCCCTGTTGGTGGCTTGATCTGTCATTCTAATGTTGCCATAAGGCATAGCGTAATGAGTGCGGATTCTCCATTTCTTTTTCTTCTCTTTGCCAAATGACTCGGTAGTATCAATCTCTTGATAGTTTCGATCGATGAACGATTCTATCATTCTTTTCTGAATCATTTCTACATTTCGCTCACCATTACTTCTTTCATCTATCATGTGGGCGAACTCATCCAATACGGCTTGCAGATTGCCCATCACGCAATAATCGATGACTTGCTTGAAGTAGGTTTGAACGCTCTTCTTGTTGTAGAGTATGTCTATGACGGCTGCATTGTATCTACGGTTGAAGATATTATTGCAGAATTTTGTTGCTGCTTCTTGGGCTAAGTCTTTGTTGCCCAATAGACGATAAAAGCAAATACCAGGTGAACCTATAGCCATATTGACCAAAGTGTCTAAGCCGTCTTCGGATATTAGAATTTTCTCTCCTGCATTCGAATCTAAAAGTCTTATGGCTTCCAAAAGAAACTTTGCTGTTGTTGGCTGCTCAACTAAGGTGAGTCGGCCTGTGTTCTTTATATTCTCCTTTATGTTGGCTCTTATTTCTTTGATGTCTTGTCCAAGGTTGGTTTTTGGATTATAGGCATCTGTCAAGAAATCAGAGCTGCAAGTTACCAGTTCCAAGCTTTCTCTACGTAATCTTCCTGTTCCGGCTTTTTCTCCCTGTTGTTTATCAAGTGCATCCTTTTCGGAATTTTCTTTCGTGTTTGTATATGTGGCAGATGGAAATGCACGGCTGATACTCTTTTGCTCGACGGCATAGGAAATCATACAAGCTATCATACGTGGTACCATTTCCCATGCAGAAAAGACCAACACCTTGGAAAAGTCATGGTTCTTGGCAAACATGTTGTTGGCTGGTATCTTGTAATAAGGGTGAGACGCTGGAATCCAAAATAGTTGCTCTCCATGCTTTTCACCTTTTTCATCAAATAGAATGTTGCTTAGTTTGGATAATTTTGCATTGCATAATGGAATGTCGTTATATTTATATATATCATTTGTCTTCAACAGAAGTCTTTGTTTCTGCATATTGCTATTCCATGGATTCTCAACGTATGCTTTTACAAGTTTCTCCTTTAGCTTATATTTATCCATGAAGGACAACAAATAAGGAGAAGATTTGGCGTATTCCATAGGCAAAGTTTTTACGCTGAATCTTCCTTCGCTCATTTTGTTGCATTCATCAATAACCTCTTGCATTTGGCAATAAGACACAATATCCCCTGTACTGATTTTCAAGTTGGTGTCATCTTGGGCAGAATTGCGGTAACGCTCTGTTCTGCTCATGGCTTGATACATTGCTTCCTCTGCTATGTTCTTTCTAGCAATGAGTATGTCTAAGTTATCCGATGAGATGTGGCACAATTCTTTTGAATAGTCATGCCAAACCTGTTGGAATGTAATGTCCTCTCTGCTGTCAAAGAGAAAATCTGTCAACTTGTTGAAGTCTTGATATTGAGTGTCTATCTTGTTTTCATTCAATTCCTCCAAAGTCGTGAATGGTTTGTAAGGTGTGGCAGACACTAACAATATGAAAGGACCATCCTCTTTTCCAAAAAATGTACGTGTTAGCATAGCCTCTTCGCTATTCCCTTCCAAGTCAAGAAGTGAACTGAAGCGTTGGAACTCATCCATGATAACCAAATCGGGATTAAGTTCTTTCATGCTAATTTTGCAGAAGATGATTCTGAACTGAGTGATGGCTCTGTTCTTGGTGTTATAGTCAGCTTTTTCCTCTATGGCTTTGAGAAGTAAATTCTTAGCCTCTTGATAGTTGTCATCCTTTACCACTTCTTTGCAGATGTTTTCTCTGTATCCGGTGCATACCTTTTCTATTTCAGTGACTTCGTTTTCGTATTTTTTGATGGTATTTTCCCAATTGTCGTTATTTGCTTCATAAATGTTTAGACGATTCTTCAATGCCTTCGTATGTTCTTTGAAGTCTTTCACATGGCTAAGTATAGCGAACATCAGCGCACGTTCGTTCATTTTGCCCGCTGATGTTTGGAGATTGAAAGATGTACCAGGTGTGAGAGGAATCAATATGCTAGGTTTGTCCTTCTTAGCCTCGATTAGCTCTTTCACCTTTTTAGCCACGATGAAGTGCTGCATGGACAATCTGCTTTCTTCTATGTTCATGACATCCTCTATTCCCAAGTTTTCTGTGTTTTGCTTTACGATATTGGCGTTGGAGCAGATATACACTACTCGATAGGTGTTGTCGTCCCATATACCATATTCATCGCTTAATTCTCCAACTGCTTGAATGACACCTTTGGACACGATAGTCTTACCCAGTCCCACTTCGTCTGAAAGCAGAACTCGGCGTTGCTTCTTGCTTTTGAATATATCAACGATGTGTTTTACCGTTGCCTTTTGAAAATCCTTTAATTCCTTTTCCATCATTATTTCTGTTTTATGGCTTCCTTAAAAGTTTTGTAGATCTCAAGAAATTCTTGGGTGTATTCTTCTTTGCCGATTTTTCTGATGACATCCTCTATCTCTATGAACTTTTTGGGATTGCTGCTAGCAGCTTTCAGCAGTTGCTCATAAATGTTGAGTGAGAGAGGCACGGAATCTTTATCATTGCCGTGCTGAGCAATCAGCTTCATGCTTTGTTCTGCATCAAACAGATATTCGTCTATGTCATCGGTCAGTATAAATGACAAGTAACGGAGAAACTTCTCCTTGCTATCCACAAACGTTTTATATATAGCAATGTCTCTATCTTCGTATGGTATGCCTTCGGTCGGAATCTTGATGACTTTGTCCATATTCTGTCCATTGGCATCTTGTACCGATATAATGTAGAAGTCTGACAGTTGAGCCAATGTCAGGTTTGAAAGTATTGCCTCGTTTTCTAGTTCTACTTTGTAACCTGCTGTTTGCATGGGTGCAATCTGTATTCTGTACCTGTTGTCGTGATGTCCTGCCTTGATAATGACATTATAGTTGCCATCTTTACAGGAATAGCACTTTGCCAAGAAGTTATTCGTGATATAATTTTGTACAAAGGCTTCTAGCTCTGATGTCTCATGCGTTTCTTCTGATTCTGGAGGGAAGTTGACGGTCTCGAAGATTTTACTTTCTTCTCTTGCATCCATTTGTAGAAATTCCTCTTTGAAAGAGTCAAATACTAAATGCTTGCCATACTTGTATTGCAGTCGGATGATGAATTCTGAATTTTTATGGAAGGCTGCATATGTGGCATTAGCAGATCCGACGAACAGAAAATTTCCGTATTCCCCTTTAGGGTTACATACTAGAAATGTCTTTGCATGAAGGTCAGTTGGCATAATGTCGTTATGCGTCATTCCATCTTTCATTACGTAGATTTCATGATTTTCTTTATTGAACAGGTCGTATATGTCTTTAGATACATATCCTGATGTGGTAACGAGAATGTGCCTGTTTTTTGCATTCTTGTCTAACTCTCGTAGAGTTTTTATGTCAATAAATGGAGAGATGGTCATTTGGTCTGTTCCTTGCCATGCTTCTGGATAACTGATGTTCTTGTTCAGGTTTTGCCCAAAGAGTATCGGGATGAATTCATACCCATCCTTCTCGAATAAATCTGTATCTATCTCAAAATGTTTGACTTTACTTATGGATTCAATGACCATTTTCATCTTTTTCTTTTTGTCTTTGATGATGTGCTGGTTGTTGGTAGTGCCATTTCCCATCAAGGGAATTAATGAAGTCAGAAAGTCAATGAGAGGCTTATGCTTCTTGTTGTTGATGGTTTGTTTCCCGATTTTACCTGTGAGGCTAACAACCATATCAAGGTTATTGTCTAGAGTAAGGTTTCTGCTCATGACGATGACTTTGATTTGCTGGTCGTTTTTTTCTTCTCTGTTGGTCTCTTTGATAATCCATACTTTCGGATGGAAGTTGGATAGAAATTGAGACTTTTGAGGGCTTTGTACTTCATAGATACAGTTATCCATGAGGGATAGATAGGGTTGGCAGTTTGATGGTATGTGCGTTCCACCTTTGTTGCAGAACAACACAAATTTGTTTGCACTTCTTCTAATTCCTTCTAATAGGCAAATGGGGGATTGAACGGCAGCTTCGTTGTTGCTGCTTAGCAAACCTAATGCCATAGGGATGATAAGCAATGCTTGTGGATTAACGCTATAGGTTGTACCAATAGCGAAGTCCACGTCATAGCCTGGTGAGACCAGCATCTCGCCATAAGTATAATTGCAGAGTTGTTCTTTAGCCATTTGACAGTCCTTTCTTTATTTCTGTTATGATGTTATATACGGTTCCCCAACGATAATCGAAGAAATAGGCTTCTATTCTGTCGATTCCCTTATATTTGTTAGGATTCGCCAACTTACTTCTTGATGAACCTTTTGTTTGTTTTTCCCGATTAACAATGATTTCTTGCAATCGGATGAAGTTTTCATCTGTAGGGTTGTTAATTAATGAGCATGCTTCTTTGCAAAATTTGATGGATCCATTGTCTTGTAGGGTATAGCCAACGAAATCTAATGCTTGGAAGAGGTTTTCTTCGCTAATGTCTGATTTCCATTCTTCTTTCAACTGTTCGTAACGTTCAAATTCCTTTTCTGCTTCTTCTGTTCTATCTGTTCTTGTGTAAAACACATAGTTATAGACTAACCGAAGAAGATACTGAAACTTAGAAAATCTTGCGGATAGCGTATAAATCATGAAATGCTCATCGGTTATGTATTTCTTCCATTGGTCTCCAAGGTCGAAATATGACTTCTGGGCAAGTCCAATAGGGTAGTTGTCACGAAGAATAGTAGCCAAAAATGAATCTTTGGCTATTGATGAGGCTATTATCTTGTCTTTGATAAACTTAGCTTCGTCAGATGTCAAGTCTATATTGATGGGAGTGTAGCCATCAAATGTATATGACAATCCACCGCCATCAAATAGTTGGTAATTGCCTGATAACTGATTAGCATCTCCCATTTCTTTTTCTTCATCTTGGGAAATGTATTTCTTGGGTTGTTTGTGGATGGTCTTGCTTTTTTCATAAATAAGACTGTAGATGTTGCTGTTTGTCAATATCATACCATAAGAAACAAGTGCGCCATAATAGATGTAAACTGGGTCGTATTTTACGTATTTGCTATTCTCGGCTTCTGCCGCATCGATTACACTACTTCCTGTTATTCCCCAGTTGTTGGCTGGTTCTGTACCTCGCAATAGTTGACGAGTCAATTTAATCTCCAGATTCAATACCTTGGCTCTTACTTCGTTTGCACTTTTGTATGTTCCTTTCTCTGCTTCCAAAAAAAGAGAAGGGAGTATGGCATAGTATTTTGCTCTATTATGTAAAGTAGAGATTCCAGGAAACAACTTGTTGGAAAAGGCATCGCGAATGCGCCCCAGTCCAAGTTCGTCAATTGCTTGATGCTCTTGGATGGCTTGCATTACTTGGTGCATTTTAAGTTGTTCCTCTGTGCTGAAGTTTATGAATTCTAATTTCATTCTTATTTCTTTTTTGTTGTGACGTGGTTACAGACATAGTTACTTTTTTCTTCATTAAGTAACTTTGTCAGTCTTGTTGTTCCTATTTAAGTGAGACTAAAAGTCCTTTTCCTTTCACCTATCTTGCAATCATTTGTGAATCATTTGTTTATGGTGAAAGGAGAATGGAGAAAGCAGCCTTTGTTACTTTAGAAAATAGATAGGAGCATGTTGGGTGCCTTCCTTCTCCATGATGCCTTTCTCGCAGAAATGGTTGAGCCACTTCTGTGCCATGTAAGGAGTCAAGCCGAAGTGGATGCGCATGATGCGAGTGGTGATGTAACGATTCTTTTGAAGATACTCCTTGATATTCTCTAACATCTTTTCCTCGGAGTATTTTGTAGATTGGTTGGAATAGCGGGAGCGTACAAAGTGGACGTTGCGCTGTACTTCCTCCATTAGCTTACCTTCTGGTCGGAAGTTGATGCCGGTGATGCGTACTTCCTTGCCCGTAATCTTCTTGTCTGGATTCTCCTCTGGCATCTCTAGGCTAGCCGACATGGAGAAGTAGCCTATCTCTGGGATATAAAAGCGGCGTCCCATGGAGAATTCTTCCACCAAAAGGTCATGAAGCTCTGCCAACACCGCAGCCACATCTCCCTTGGTGAGTGAGCAGCGGTTCTGGATTTTCTCTTGCAGTTGCTTCTCGGTCATAGGTTCATGCTGCACGATACGAATGTATTGGCGCTTTTCTCCTGTGCCCTGGGCATTGTTGAGCATGTAAATGTCGTATTTCAGTTCCATATTTCTTGTTGTTTGATGGTTCGTTGTTTTCTATTTTCTTTGTCTTCTATGAAAGATGATGCAAATATATATAATAATGTGATAACTTGTATCTTTTGGTGTAAAATATTAGGGTTATTTAAACATTGGTATATGTCGTGTGATTATATGGCATTTGTCATCCGGTCGTATGATAAGTGTCGTATAATCGCATGACAAATGTCACGCAATCGATATAATTGCTTTCTTGCATCGTTATAATTGTTTTCTTGCATCTTTATAATAGCTTCCTTGCATCATATAAGTCACAACATTGTTACCATTCATCTCACCCTTGGCAATTCGCAGGGGGAGGTATGTGATGAGGCTGAGACTATCTATTACACCTTCGGCCCTGAGAAGGCGCAGAAAATGGGGTTCAGTGGATGCAAGGTAGAAGGTGAATAAAAGGCGTTTCTCAAGAAACGCTCATTCAGAATGAGTGGTTTTGCTCAGAATTACTCATTCTAAATGAGTAAAAATTATAGAAATTACTCATTCTGAATGAACAAAAATGAAGATTTATTTGGTTGTTTACTTAAAAAATCGTATTTTTGCAAGCAAATAAATGATTGAACATGAAAGAGTTATTAAAGCAAATTATATTTGAGCAGCAGGAATACTGCAAGAATATAGCACAAGATACTGTGCCGAGAGACATAGAGGAAGAGTGGCTTACCACAACGGAGATACTAATTATTACTGGTATAAGACGTTGTGGAAAGTCTGTTTTGCTCCAGCAAATGCGCAGTAAATTGCCGGAGCAAGACTTCTTTTTCAATTTTGATGATGAGCGACTGGTCAACTTTACTGTGGCAGATTTCCAAACATTGCAAGAATGTTTCTTCGAACTCTTTGGTGAGCAGCATACCTATTATTTTGATGAGATACAGAATGTGAAGGGCTGGGAGACCTTTGTGCGCCGTCTCTACAACGAAGGCAATAAGGTGATTGTAACTGGATCAAATGCCCGGATGCTGAGTAGAGAGTTTGGTACTCATCTCACGGGGCGTTATATCGCAGTGGAGATTTTCCCTTTTTCCTTTCAAGAATACTTGCAGTTGGCAAAGGTGCAGCTGGAAGCCAAGGACTTTTATCTAACCAGCAAGCGTGCCATTCTCTTGGGGCATTTCAAGGAGTATTTGGAGAAAGGTGGATTTCCTAAGTATCTCCAGTCGTCATCCACTCGTTACCTCTCGTCACTCTACGATAGCATCATCTTCCGTGATGTGATGGCTCGTAATGGGTTGACCAATGATAAGGAGATGCAGGAACTCATCTTTTATCTCGCCAGCAATGCCACGAAGCGCATTACCTATACTTCACTGGGTAAGATAGTGGGCATTCGTCATTCCGAAACCGTCAAAAACTATTTGGAGTACATCGAGCAAACCTATATGATATTCCAGCTCATGAAGTATTCGCCATCGGTAAAGGTGCAGATGCTGAACCCGAAGAAGATTTACTTCATCGACAATGCCATCGTGAGTCGCATTGGCTTCAATGCCACCGACAATATGGGAGTGAAGTTGGAAAACATCGTATTCATCGAGTTGAAACGCCGCGGATATGATGTTTTTTATCATGCAGATAAGAAGGAGTGCGACTTTGTTGTTAGAGAGGGCATGAAAATCATGAAGGCTTATCAAGTAACGATAGTGATGAATGACGAGAAAACTCGCAAGCGGGAAATCGAGGGGCTGATGGAAGCCATGAATGCTTATGGCTTGGCTGAGGGATATATTCTTACGATGGAGGAGAAGGAAGAACTTGAGATAGATGGCAAGCAGGTTCATGTTCTTCCTACGTGGGAATGGATGTTGAGAGAGAAGTGAAATAAAAAAAAGTGATCCTAATGTCGGGACTGTTGTTGCTTATCAGAAGGGTGACATCCTGCTTTCAAAGAAAGGAAATGGAAATATAATAATGTCTAAGCATAAGTCATACAAGAATATCATTTTTTGACTTAGATAATAACAAAGACGAAACAATGATGAATAATAATATAAAATGTCCAAAGTGCAATTCTGACAATGTGTAGATAGAGGGTGCACTGCATCTTTGTTTGGATTGTGGCTATAAATGGGAGGACGCACCCCAAACTGATTTGGGAGAAATGGTCATCTACCAATCTGATGATGGCGTGAAGCTTGATGTGAGATTGGAGAATAAGACGGTTTGGCTAAACCAAGATCAAATCGCCTCCTTGTTTAATAAGAGTAAGTCTACGATAGTAGAACATATATCAAATATTTTTAAAGAGGGAGAACTTGATGAAAAAGTGGTTGTTCGGAAATTCCGAATAACCACTCAGCATGGTGCTATGGCAGGAAAAACCCAAAGCAAAGAAGTGAAGTTCTATAACCTTGATGTTATCATATCTGTGGGCTATCGTGTAAAATCTATTCAAGGCACGCGTTTCCGTCAATGGGCTACAGAGCGACTATTGAAGTTAAAGAAGTTATCACTCCCTGCGGTCGTTCGGGAAGTAAAGAGACAATAGTCATCTAGCGTAAAACGTAGAACATTTGTCTCTTTACTTCCCTCTAACCAACGTATGTAAACTGGCAGGTTTGTATGCAGCCAGTCTAAATCACCTTGACTCTCTTTTTGCCTCCTCTTCCATCAATCACGATTTTCTCGAAGACGATGGCTGGGTCGTTAGGAGTGAGGGTGAGGGTGTGGATGCTATCGGATGAGGCTGGCAGCTCTAGCTCTATCACCTTGTCCACGATGCGAGTGGCTATCGTTGGATAATAGATATTGTAGATGTTCTCCGGCTTCTCGTTCAAATCTTTGTTGAAGTTAACCTCTACAGGAGAAGCGTCATCTAAACTTACACCATAGGTTAAGCCGCCCTTGTTGAGATAATCCAAGGTTGATTTGGTAATCACATGAATGCGAACCTTCTGCTTGCCATTAAATGCCTTGCCATCCGAAGTTTTGCTAACTTGCATCTTAAACTTGTAAGTGATGCTGGCTCCCTTTACACTCTTAGTATATGGCATCAGAGTCATTGCCGATACGCTTTTGCCCATGTATGGAATCTCTGTCCATTTTGCCTCAGCAGCATCCGTCTTGCTGCTATAGTAAGGAGCTTCGATTTCTACTACGCCGTTGTGTTCGCTGATAATCACTCCATCCTTGGAGGTTACCCGGAAGAGCTCCGGACAGGTATCCTTCTCGAAATCATCATTCCAACTCTTATAGCCGATATGCTTCTGGGTCATCATGCCGTTCCACTTGCCGCCAGCCATCTTATGGTTGTAATAGTCGCAGATGAGTGAATCGCGCTTAAAGAGGCGCTCGCATTCATCAGCCCATACATTCGCCTTCGGATTGCCCTGCTTGTAGAGGGCGTGGTTCTGTGCCTGGGCAAAGTACATCTGGTGCAGATTGCTCATCAGCTCGATAGGGAAGAGGATGATCTGGCGATAGGCATCGTGATAGGATGCCGGCAGACTGTTGTACTGGCGCAGCGCATCGGCTTCGAGCTGGAGATACTGGTTTACCACCTCCTGCCATTCTCCGTTTTCCAGACTGTAGGTGTTCTTGTCGAGCATCTCAGGGGTGCAGCGGCCATTGTACTTGCAGATGAGGTTAAGAATGCGTGCTGCTTCATCGGCCTGCGATTCACCAAACTGCTGGGCGCACCAGTCGCGGGTATGGCGGGTGATGTTGTTTACATCGTATTTATGTGGATTCCAAGCCATGTCCATAAACTGGCTGATAGGATATTCCATCGGCTTGAGGTCGCCAACATTGAGAATCCAGAGACGGTCAATGCCATTCTCGTAAGCAAGCGTCAACTGCTCCCAAGGATTCTGCACAGGAGTAACGTTGAGCATCTTTGAGTTTCTTGGAGCACCTACGTAATCTATGTGATAGTATAAGCCCCAACCGCCTTTGTGTTTGCGTTCCTTGGCATTCGGCACACGGCGCACGTTACCCCAGTTGTCATCGCAGAGCAGGAGGGTTACGTCATCAGGCACCTTCATGCCCTTGTCGTAGTAATCCAATACCTCTTTATATAGTGCCCAAACCTGTGGGGTCTCGCTAGCCTTTCTGCCGGTTACGTCAGCGATAATCTTGCGCTGGTCGTTGATGATGTTGGTCATCAGCTTTGTATCAGCCTCTGCGCTCATCGCCTCATCGCCGTCGCCGCGCATTCCGATGGTTACAATCTGTTCAGTTCCCTTCATTCGCTCAATGCCTTCACGGAAGAACTTCTGCAGGTTTGCCTTGTTTTTCTGATAGTTCCATGGTCCCCATCCCTTTCGGTTGCGGGCGTATTCCTGGTGGTTGCGAGCCATCGGTTCATGATGGGAAGTACTCATCACTACGCCCATCTCATCTGCCGTCTTCTCGTTTTCAGGGTCATCGGCATAGAAAGCCCAGCCCCACATGGCAGGCCACATCATGTTACCTCTCAGTCGCAATACCAGTTCGAAGACGCGCTGATAGAAACGGTGGTCGCCATATCCGGTGCCGTAGGTGTTCTTTACCCATGACGTTAGGCAAGGTGCCTCATCGTTGAGGAAGATACCGCGATAACGTACGGCAGGTTCGCCATCTGTATAGATACCCTTGTTTACGAAAATGGAATCGTGATGCTCTACAGGCACGTCTGCCCAGTCATACCAAGGCGATACGCCCATCTGCTGCGAGAGTTCGTAGATGCCGTAGATGGTGCCTCGTCGGTCGCTGCCTGCGATGACGAGCTGACCATCTATGAGCGTGATGATAAACTTTTCACGTTTGCCCTTCAGCAGATTTCCGTTGATGCGCTTCTGTTTCACCAGTTGGTCGATGGCTGCAGAATGGCCGATGGTGCCTACGAGGATAGCTGGTCGGACAGTGTCGGCTTTTTTCAGAAAACCGGCATCCGAGGTGAGGGTGGCTGTGGCTCCACTCACACTTTTGATATCTTTCAGCAGGGCATGAGCAGCATAGCTCACTCCTTTGCAGTCGTTGGTGTCCATGTAGATTTCTACCCGGTTATTGGCATTCAGCAGCAAGTCTCCTTGCTTGAAATTTACAAATCTGTCGGCTGCGCTCATGCTGATTGTTGAGAGCAGGGCAGCGCCAGCCAGGAATGTTTGCTTGATGTTGTTTAGTTTCATGTTTATTTATTTTGTTGTTATTTTATCCGATTGTCAGCAATGTGTTTTTGCCGGTTGCAAAGATAGCCAAAACTATCCGAATGTACCTTTTTTTATGTAAACTTTAGTTTTTAATATGTTTCATTTTTACTTTTCTGTCCGTTTCTCTTTGTGTTTTCAAAGAAAAATAGTAATTTTGCATAGTAAAAACAGAAAAAAGAATATATATAATGATAGACAGACCGACGATAGCAAAAATTATGGATGCCACCAAGATAGAAGAGGTGGTATCTGAGTTTGTTACGCTCAAGAAGCGTGGCATCAATTATGTCGGCTTGTGTCCTTTTCATAACGATTCCAATCCATCTTTCTCTGTATCTCCAACAAGAGGTATCTGTCATTGCTTTACCTGTGGAAAGGGAGGCAATGCAATCAACTTTCTGATGGAACTGGAACAGATGACCTATCCCGATGCTCTTCGCTGGCTCGCCAAGAAATATAAAATAGAGATTCAGGAACGGGAACTGACCAATGAAGAAAAACAGCGTGAGAGCGAAAGAGAATCCATGTTTATCGTCAACGATTGGGCGGCGAAATATTTTCAGGATATTCTCCTGCATGATGTGGATGGTATCGCTATCGGTATGGCTTATTTCCGAGGAAGAGGTTTCAGGGATGATATCATCAGAAAATTCCAGTTGGGTTTTGCGCTCCCTAAGCGTACTGCTCTTGCTGAAGCGGCTAAGGCGGCTGGTTATAATCCGAAATATCTGGTTGATACGGGACTCTGCTTCAAGGTGGATAAGGACGAAGCCGGCAATAAGTCGGGTGAGGATAAGATTCTTGACCGTTTCTCGGGCAGAGCCATCTTCCCTTGGTTCAGCGTGAGCGGCAAGGTGGTAGCTTTTGGCGGACGAGTTCTCGACAGCAGAACCAAGGGCATCAGCCAGAAATATGTCAACTCGCCTGATAGCGTTATCTATCATAAGGAGCGCGAACTCTATGGACTCTATCAGGCCAAGAAGGCGATAGCCAAGGAGGATTGTGTCTTTATGGTGGAAGGATATACCGATGTTATCTCGATGCATCAGTGTGGCATCGAAAATGTAGTGGCCAACTCGGGTACGGCGCTGAGCGTGCATCAGATTAGATTGCTGCACCGCTTTACCAGTAACATCGTTCTTCTCTATGATGGCGATAATGCGGGTATTCATGCTGCGCTGAGAGGTACCGATATGTTGCTCGAAGAAGAGATGAACGTAAAGGTGCTCTTTCTCCCTGACGGTAATGACCCTGACAGTTTCGCCCGCAGTCATTCGGCAGAGGAATTCAGAAGATATATTCAGGAGAATCAGACCGACTTCATACAGTTTAAGACCGATATTCTGCTGCGCGGTGTGACAGACCCTGTAAAGAGAAGCCAGGCTATCAATTCGATTGTAGAGAGCATCTCGAAAATCAAGAATCAGATAACGCGCGCTTCTTATATCACCGACTGTTCTCACCGTTTGGGCGTGAACGAGGCAATTATCGTGAATGCCTTGAATAATTTTGTGCGCAACGGTATGAGTGAGCAGGTAAAGGCCGAGCGACGTGCTGCGGGATTGAAAGATTCGACAGTAGCGGCAGCGCAGCAGGCGCAATCAGCGATGAGAGCGATTACCCCACTGGATAAACTCCTGGAGGTAGAAGGACTTCTGGTACAGTTGATTATTCATCATGGCGACCAGCTCATCACGGTACAGGATGTAGACGGAAATGATGTGGAGGTAGCTGTGGCCCAGTATATCAGTCTTGATTTGGGTGGAGATGGCTTTAAGTTTCATAATGATTTATATAATCAGATTATGCAGGAAGCTGTGGAGCATCTCGAAAAAGAAGATGATTTTGTCGCCGAAACTTATTTTGCCAATCATCCGAATCCGGAAATCAGCAGGTTGGCAGGTTTGCCTACAGGTGACCAGGAGGTATCTACGGCTAGTCTGCAGATGAAGATGAGCGCCGACAAACTCCGTCAGTTTGTCTTTAAAGACATCTTGAGTTTCCGCACTCATTATATTGCTCAGCGTATTATTGAGGTACAGCAGGAGTTTGCCAGGAATCCGACCAATCGTGAACTGCTGCAGGAGTTTATGAAACTCAAGCAGATGAACACGCTTCTGGCGAGCCAGGCAAACAATATCTTCAATTAACCGGAACTCCTGTCCTGTGGGGAGGAACTCTGTAATGAAGTATTAGAGATTTAAAAGGAGAAATGCTATATGATTTATTTTCACTGGATATATCTGTTGCTTTATGTCGTGATAACCGTTCCGGCTATCATTACCGTCTTGATGGACAATCGTCAGCCCGCCAAGACGATGGCATGGATATTGGTCTTCTTCTTCATCCCCTTTGTGGGTATTATCTTCTATTTTTTCTTCGGACAGAATACCCGCAAGGAACGGCTTATCAGCGACCGCAGCATGGACCAGCTCACCAAGCGCTCCATGCTCGAGTTCGTAGAGCAGGAGAATCTTCACCTGCCAGACAGCAATAAACCGCTGATGAATCTCTTTGCCAACCAGAGTTGGGCGCTGCCTTTTAAAGATAATCAGGTGGATATTTATACCGATGGCTACGATTTCTTCCTTACCTTATTATATAATATAGGACAGGCAAAGCATCATATTCATCTCGATACCTATATCTTCGAAGCCGATGCCTTGGGATATCTGATAGCTGATGCCTTGATCGATAAGGCGGAGCAGGGAGTAGAGGTGCGACTGATTTATGATGATGTAGGCTGCTGGAAGGTGAAGGATGAATTCTTTGAACGTATGCGTGATGCAGGCATTGATATACATTCGTTCATGCCAGTCCGCTTTCCGGCTTTTACGAGTAAGGTAAACTATCGTAACCACCGCAAACTCTGTGTCATAGATGGTAAAGTGGGCTTTATCGGCGGCATGAATATAGCTCTGCGCTATGTGAAGGGTGATAAGAAACAGGCCTGGCGCGATACGCATCTCCGTATTGAGGGCGGTGGCGTTTACGCCATTCAGAGAGCCTTTCTGGTAGACTGGTATTTCGTAGACCGTACGTTGGTTACCAATCGCCAGTATTATCCACCGGTCAGTGTGCATATCCACAACAATTGTCTCGTACAGATAGTTACGGGCAGTCCTATCAGTCCTTGGCCTGATATCATGCAGGGCTATGTCCGCATCCTGCTTCAGGCCCGGAAGTATGTGTATATGGAAACGCCTTATTTCCTGCCAACCGAACCTGTTTTGTTTGCCATGAGAACAGCAGCTCTGGCGGGTGTGGATATCCGTCTGATGTTGCCCCGTCATGCTGATGCCAAACTGGTAGAGTGGGCATCACGTTCGTATGTGATGGAGGCGATAGAGGCTGGCGTAAAGGTTTATCTCTATACGGCAGGCTTTAATCATAGTAAATTGCTGGTGAGTGATGATAATCTCTGTACGATAGGCAGTACGAATATTGACTTCCGAAGTTTTGAGAATAATTTCGAAGCGAATGCGTTCTTCTTTGATGAGGGGATGGCACAGCGCGTGAAGGCTGTCTATCTGCGGGATGAGGCGAAGAGTATCCTGGTAGATGATGTATCTTATTTCGTAAAACGTCCGTTCCTGCAGCGCCTTTTCGAGAGTACGGTAAGATTACTCTCGCCGCTGCTGTAACGAATAAATCCCCGTTTGCATCTTGTCTGGTGCAAACGGGGATTTTTTTCTATCTGAATATTGAGAAGTTTACGCTTCCGTAACTTCTGTGCTCCAGAAATCGTGGATGCTCGGAGAAATCATAGTCTTTGCCATGCTCAAAGACGAAAATGCCTCCTTCGTTGAGATAGTCACCATTCAGAACGAGGTCTGGAATCTGCGGCAACTCCTTCAGGGCGTATGGAGGATCGGCAAAGATAAAGTCAAACTTCTGCTTGCAGGTCTTCAGAAAACGGAATACATCACCACGAATCAGAATATCTTTGTCTTCGCCCAACTTCTGAAAACATTGGCGTATGAAGTTGGCATGATCGCGGTCGGCCTCTACGCTGATTACCCGGCTGCAGCCTCGTGATACCAGTTCGAGCGAAATGCTGCCCGTACCGGCAAAAAGGTCGAGGGCAGAGGTATCTTCGAAATCAATATATCCCTGCAGAACATTAAAGATGTTCTCCTTTGCAAAATCTGTTGTCGGACGCGCCTTAAACGAACGTGGAATGTCGAAATGGCGTCCCTTATATTGTCCTGTTATGATTCTCATATTTACTTTGAACTTTGAATGTTGAACATTGAACTTTATGATAAGCTATTCTGTTGAATTCTTAACTATCAACTTTTAACTATCAACTCTTGTCTTACTTACTTAAGTACAGCGCCATTAAATCGAATGGCAGACCTTTAATTTCTGTGATGGGCGCACGGTTGAATTCGGCGGCAGGATTCAGAATGAAGGTCTTCTTGATGTAGAGTTTCGTATTGTAGAGGAACCAGTCCTTATCTGGAACATTGCCTGATACATGCAACTCATCCTGCATCTGGTTGAATCCTAACTGCTTCCATACATAGAGAATGAAATAGAGGGCATCCTTGGCATGCTCGGCATTGAACGAGTTGAAGAATTTGAAACGGTTCTTCTCGAAACCGAAAACGTCCAGTTTCTTGTCGTGGAAATAAACATAGAGCTTGCGGTGAATGCCGGTGAAACTGCGATGATGCAGATAGTGCCACATCGGTTGCATGATAGGTGTGAAGCGGACATCCTTGAAGTTGTCTTCTACCACCATCTTCAAATCCTTGTTGATAGGGAATACCGCTACCGCATTCAGTTCCGGCTGCACTCTGTAGAGAATGGCATCGCTGTTATGACTGTTGAAGGCATGCTGATAGAGCACATCGATATCCTCTTCATGAAATTCTTCGATAGGAACCAGCAGGATAGGCGAATCGAGATATACGCGTACCTTCTGGTATCCCCGCTGCAGGAGAGTACTCTCCTTGAAAGCCTGACGCAAGTTGGCTGCCATCGAAACACCACTCTTTACAGTATAAGGTTCATAGATGAGCTGATGCTCAGCTTCACGGTCAACTACCGAAAAACTGAGGGTGTTTCTGCTCACGCGGATGGTGAGTCGTGCTTGCTGAATGTTGTTACCTTTTATTTGCATATCTGTTACCAATTACCTGCGTTGTTATTATCTGTCGTTAAATCGCCTATCTTGAGTCCGGGATAGTTGCCGGCATAGTTGGCCTCCTCTATCTTCTGCTGGATGGAACCTTCATCGAGTCCGTCGAGGAAGGTTTCATAACCGGCCCCACATTCCATCACCGGAATCTGCTTACCGCTTTTTCCTACGATAACCGTGGCAGCAAGTGTAAACTTCTTACCGTCGGCATAGGGAATGTATTGGGCATCTTCCTGTAAGTACTTGCCTTTTACCAGTGTCGGAAAATCGCCTGTATATACGCCATGTTTCGCCTTGTATTTCTCTTCAGCCTGACGTATCTGCATCAGTTTCTCCTTCACCTCTGCTTCTCTGCTAGCCATAGCTTTCTGGAAGCGGATGGGCTGGCTTACACTCAGAATACAGAGTAGCATCATGATGATGACGCATGCTCCCAAAATATAATTATTCTTTATTCTTTTTCTCATTTCAAAAAGTATTATTACTTTTGCACAGCAAATAGGTGCAGTAAATTTTCTGCAAAGATACTAAAAGTTTTCGAAATATGAACATTGAAGAGTTAAAATATCTGATATTACAGCAATTTGGCTTTCCGCCAACCCCAGAACAGGCTCAAGCGCTCGATGTTTTCGTGCAGTTTATGACGGATAGTAATCCTCATGCTGTGATGATTCTCCGGGGTAGTGCGGGTACCGGTAAGACATCGCTTTCGGGTGCTATCGTCCGTACGCTCCGTGCTGTTCGCCAGAAGGTGATGCTCCTTGCTCCTACGGGTAGGGCGGCTAAGGTCTTCTCTCTGAACAGCGGGATGCCTGCCTATACCATTCATCGCCGCATCTATCGCGAAAAGGCGTTTGCCGGAGTGGATGGACAGTTCAATCTCAATGATAATCTCTATACTGATACGCTTTTTATGGTAGATGAGGCTTCGATGATTGCCAATCTGGGATTGGGCGGAACCACCTTTGGCAGCGGTTGTCTACTAGATGATCTGGTTCATTTTGTGTATCAGGGACGTAATGACCGACTTTTGCTGATTGGCGATAAGGCACAGTTGCCTCCTGTTGGTGAGGAAGAATCACCAGCTCTTTCTGCAGCGATGCTCCAGGGGTATGGACTGTCGGTTTATGAGTGCGATTTGAACGAAGTAGTCCGCCAGAGTCAGCAGTCGGGCATCCTCTTTAATGCTACCCGCATCCGTCAGATGATTACCCACGATGACATTACCCAACTGCCTAAAATCCGTTTCTCCGGTTTCTCGGATATCAGGGAGATGCCGGGCGCAGAACTCATCGAGGCACTTGGTGACAGCTATCATCAGGTAGGACTTGACGATACCATTGTTGTGACTCGTAGCAACAAGCGCGCCAACATCTTCAACCAAGGCATCCGCAACATGGTGCTTGATAGGGAAGAGGAACTGGAGAGTGGCGACATGCTGATGATTGTGAAGAACAATTATTATTGGATGGAGGAAGAAAGAAAGAAGATAAAGGAAAGGGAAGAAAGAAGAGTGAAGAGTGAAAAATTTAATACTTTAGCTAATCATACAGTTCAAAGTAACGAAGTTTCAAGTCATGAGATTCCTGCTTTCCTGGCTAATGGAGATAGGGCGAAGGTGATGAAGGTGAGCCGTCGCATCGACCTCTACGGCTTTCATTTTGCCACCCTTCTGTTGAAATTTCCCGATTATGATAATTATGAACTGGAGGCTACGGTATTGCTGGATACCTTGACGAGTGAGGCTCCTGCTTTGACCCATGATCAGCAAGAGCAGCTTTTCCGTCAGATAGAGGAGGATTATCAGGACATACCGCTGAAGGCAGACCGTATGAAGGCAATCCGGCAAGACCCATATTTCAATGCTCTGCAAGTGAAGTTTGCTTATGCCGTTACCTGTCATAAAGCGCAGGGTGGACAGTGGTCGCATGTCTATGTAGACCAGGGCTATATGACGGATGATATGCTTACTCCCGATTATATCCATTGGCTCTATACTGCATTTACACGAGCCACAGAGATGCTATATTTGGTGAATTGGCCAAATACGCAGGTAGAAGGAGAGTGATATTACTCTTCTTCTTTTGTTCAGGATTTATATGAAAAGAAAAAAGTCCGGCTCTCTTTCGAAAGTCGGACTCTTAAATTTTTGAGTTATTTTTTGGGAAAAGTGGGTAGTGATGGATTCGAACCACCGAAGGCATAGCCAGCAGATTTACAGTCTGCCCCATTTGGCCACTCTGGTAACTACCCAAAAGCTTTATGTCTCAAAAGCGAGTGCAAAGGTAATGCTTTTATTTGATATTACCAAATTTTTTCGGCACTTTTTTCTCTTTTCCTTCAAAAAAGTTCAATTTTCCCTATAAAATAGGTTTTCTCCCTCTCTTTTACCCTTTTACTTTTTTACCTTTTTACCCTTTTACCTTTACCACATGTCTTCTGCGGTGTTTTCTCGACAGCCTTCTGTGCTTGTAATGTTCATACTTCTTGATGGCAACGAATACCGTGAGGGCAAGGACTACGGCCAGCAGGAAGATAACGATGCCGCCGCCCAGATTGTCGCCCTTCACCTTCGACCACATATCCAATACCTCGGGAGTATGATCGCCGGCATCATGAATCATGGCGCATCGGGCTACTATGCTGCTGTCTGGATACATGATAGGGTTGAGATGGGCATTCCTGCCTTCCTCGCCAAAGAAGTAGGCCAGATTTACAGGTTGGGGATAAACCTCAGTATCGCTCATAGCTTCTAATACTTTCTTGCCTGCCACGCTGCTCACATATCCTGTAGTCTCCATATTAGCGAGTGCCACGTCTTCCTGACAGAGATAGTTGATGAAATAGGCGGCAGCCTTCGGATTGCGGGAATATTTAGGGATTACCCAACCGTCGAACCATACATTGCTTCCTTCTTCCGGTACCTCATATCCCAGTTCTACACCCACTTTTCCGGCTTCTTCAATAGCCCAGACGGCATCACCGCTCCAGGTCATGTTGAGATAGGCTTTGCCTTTGGTCATGGTCTCCTTGCCGAAGTCGGCTTCCCATCCTTCAATGTTTGGCTTCAGAGCTTTCAACTCTTTCTCTACTGCGGCTACGGCAGCGGGTGAATAGTCGTTCATCAGCTGTGGTACGGTCACCTTGCCTGCTTCCAGGTCTTTACGGTGTGCCCAGATGAGGGCGGTGCCATAGGAGTCGCGGTAGGAATCCTTCATCAGGAGTTTGCCCTGATATTTTCTGTTCCATAATGTTCCCCAGGTCTGTGCATCTTTTATAGGTACGTGCACCTTATTATATAGGATGCCACAGGTTCCCCACATGTAAGGCACGGCATAATGGTGGGCGATGCGGCCATTGTTGGAGGTGGCATCTATCTGTTCAACAATGTATGGTGATACGTTGCTGATATAGTTGGGCGTCTTTCCGAAGGCGGTGTCGATAGGTAGGAGAAGGTCTTTGCGGAGCATGCGCTCGATGATATATTCTGACGGGCATACCACGTCGTAGTCTTCATGACCTCGCTCTATCTTGGTAAGCATCACCTCATTGATGTCGAAGGTCTGGTAGATGACTTGGATCTTCTTGCCGGTCTGTTGTTCATACCATTTCGGAAAGTTGGCAAGAACGTCTTCATCTATATAATCAGCCCAGTTGTAAACCTTCAGAATCTCCTCGCGGTTCTCTTTGTTGTAACAGGAAGAGAGCGGCAGAATCATCAGCAGGCAAAGAAAGAGAAAGACGATGGTCTTAACTCCTTTTACTCCACTGACTCCTAATAATATCTTGTTCTTCATTCTCATTTCTTCTTATTTTTCTCAGAACGTTTGTTGATGATAATCAGCATCACCAGTACCAATACGAAGATGATGGTACTCAGCGGCCGAAGTTCTGGAGTCAGTCCTCCCTTTCTTGCATCGGCATAGATGAATGTGGAGAGGGTTTCCAGACCTTCGTTACCTATCGTGAAGATGGTGACGGCGAAGTCATCGATACTCATCGTGATGGCAAGCATGAAACCGGAAATCATACCTGGCAATATTTCAGGGATGATGACCTTGCGAAGCGCCTGCATCGGAGAGGCACCCAGATCGAGTGCCGCCTCATAGAGGTTCGGATTCATCTGCTTCAGTCTTGGCATCACACTCAGGATAACGTATGGCAGACAGAAGGTGATATGTGAGAGTACCACGGTAGTATAGCCCTGCGGAATGCCCAGCGTGATGAAGAGCAGAAAGAGCGAGATACCGATGATGATGTCGCCGTTGAGTATCGGAATGTTGTTGACAAACTGGATGGCATTACGTGCATACCGGTTGCGCAGGTTGTAGATGCCGATGGCTGTCAGGGTTCCGAAGAGCGTGGATACGGTTGCGGTAATCAGGGCGATGGTTACTGTATTGACCAGTGCCGCTGTGAGCGAATGGTGCGTGCCTTCTGCAAAGAGATTCTTGTAGAGCTGCAGCGAGAAACCCGTCCAGTTGCCCATCACCTTGGCTTCGGTAAACGAGAAGATGATGATGATGAAGATAGGGGAGTAGAGTAGCAGCAGGAGCAACCAGAGATAGCCTTGGCAGAATACTTTCTTCATCATATCCTTACTAAATAATGACTGCATCATCTGATACCTCCTTCCTGTTTACTGCCATCACCTGCGATGAGGGTGGAGGCGCCGATGAGGAAGAGCATGATGAGCGAGAGGGCTGCACCGTAGTTCCACATCGAATTGTTGATGTTCTCCTGGATGGTCGTACCGAAGAGCTTGATGTTGTTCATCGTCAGCAGTTCGGAGATAGCGAAGGTAGAGATGGTTGGCATGAATACCATCAGAATGCCACTTGCTACGCCCGGCATGGAGAGGGGCAGGATGACCTTGAAGAACTGCTGCCAAGGCGATGCTCCCAGGTCTTCGGCTGCTTCGATATAGCTGCGGTCCATCTTCTGCAGGGTGTTGTAGATAGGGTAAATCATGAATGGGATGAAGTTGTAGACCATACCGAACAGGAGGGCACCCTCACCCAGCTGAAGGTCGGCAAAATCGAAGAGGGCCACGGTGGCAAGTGTGCGCACCAGGATGTTTACCCACATCGGCAGAATGAAGAGCATGACGATGGTGTTGGCATACTTCATTCTGGTTTGTGTCAGAATATAGGCGGCCGGATAGCCCAGCAGAATGCAGAGCAGGGTGTTGAGAAAGGCGATGCCTATCGAATACACAAAGGTGTTGATGGCTTCGGGGTGTGCCAGGAACTTCTGGAAGTTGTAGAGCGTCAGGGCTCCGTTCTCATCGGTAAATGCGAATACTACGATGAGAAGCAATGGCAGTACCACAAATATCGCAGCAAAGATGGTGTAAGGTATCGACCAGCTTTGTCGCGAAGAGATAAACTTGATAATGTTCAATTTATAATTGATAATTAGGAATTAATAATTTTTATTCAAACGAAATATTCTCCTGAGGAATGGTGATAGCCACATGATCGCCTAAATCCCATACATCCTGTGTATCTACATAGAGCTTCTCGCCCCAGTCGGTATCTATGGTGAGATGATAATGGTCGCCCTTGTAGAGAATGAAGCTGATGTCGCCTGTAAAGGTTCCTTCGCTCTCGTTGTCGAAGAGTTCTATCTTGTTGAAAGGCACGTTCACCCGGATGGTTTCGTTTCCGTTTTCATCGGTCTGAATCTTGTCCTTCATTTCTGCCGGAATCTCCATCAGGTATTCGCAGCCCAGGAATTCTATCGTTCCGTCGCCGTTTACCTTTGCATCGAAGGTATTGGTGATGCGCCCCTTCTTCATGATGTGAATATTGTCGGGTATCACGCTCATTCCTATCGTCTGACCTACTTCGAAATGCTTGTAGTTCTGGATGAGAAATTCATTGCCCTTCTCGGTTTCTGCCAGCATCTCGTAGTGTACTCCCTTGAAGATGGAAGAGGTTATCTTGCCCACAAACTGGGCGTGGGCGGTATCGGTGGAAACTTCTATATCCTCAGGACGTATCACGACATCCACTTCCTGGTTGCAGCCGAAGCCCTTGTCTACACAAGGCAGTTCAGTACCTGCCACATTCACCAGACAGTCGTGGACCATCGTTCCGCAGAGAATATTGCTCTCGCCGATAAAGTCTGCAACGAAAGCATTGGCTGGTTCGTTGTAGATATCGGTTGGTGTACCTATCTGCTGTATCTCTCCCTCGCTCATCACCACGATGGTGTCACTCAGGGTGAGGGCCTCTTCCTGGTCGTGGGTAACGTATACGAAGGTAATGCCCAGGCGTTCGTGCATCTGCTTCAGCTCCAGCTGCATGTCTTTACGCATCTTGAGGTCGAGTGCTGCAAGCGGTTCGTCCAGGAGAAGAACTTCCGGTTCGTTGACAATGGCACGGGCGATGGCGATACGCTGCTGCTGACCGCCCGAAAGCGAGTTGACATCACGATATTCATAATCACTCATGTTTACCATCTTCAGGGCACGTTTTACCTTCGGCAAAATCTCTTCCTTCGGTGTGTTCTTGAGTTTCAGACCGAAGGCGATATTGTCGTAAACGTTGAGATGAGGGAACAGAGCGTATTTCTGGAATACCGTGTTTACATTTCGCTTGTAAGGAGGAAGGTTAGTAATATCGTTGCCGGCGATGGTGATGATGCCTTCGCTGGCGGTTTCAAAACCTGCCAAAAGTCTCAATAATGTCGTTTTTCCGCATCCAGAAGGACCCAGAATGGTCATAAATTCGCCCTTTCTCACATAGAGATTGATGTTGTTGAGGGCTGTTTTCTCGCCAAATCTTTTCGACACATTCTTAATATCTATGATATGCTGTGCTGTCTTGTTCATTTTTGTTGTAAATTTGCGTGCAAAGTTACGCATTTTTCGATAAATATTGAAAGAAACAAAGAAAAAGTTGTATCTTTGCAAACGTTTTGTAGTATCTGATATACAGAACTGAATAATTATTGAATAAATATACATACATGATTGTTACAATAGAATGGATGGAGGAGTGGTTCAGGCGTTTCGACCACGAATATTTCGGGGGAAAGCTGCCTGTTCCTGAACTCGGACTTACTCATGCCAAGACTCGGTTGGGGCAACTTGCCTATAAGCGGGCCTCCAGATGGGGACGCACCAAACTCTACGATTTCAAACTCTCCATGTCTACTTATTATGATATGACCGACAAGCAGGCAAAGAGTGTCTTGCTCCACGAGATGATACATTACATCATCGGTTATACGGGACTGAAAGATACCTCGGCACATGGTGTCGTGTTCAAGGGACTGATGGATAAGCTCAACAGCCAGTATGGCTGGGATATCAGAGTATCGACATCCACCAAGGGTTGGAAGGTAAGCGAAACCGTAAAAAGCAGGAAAGAGAAGAAGGGACCGCAAATCTATCTGATGCTTGCCATCGAGATGAATGATGGAAGACATTATCTCTCGAGAGTGAATCCGAGTTTTGCCCGTCGCATCGAAAATCAACTGAAGACGGTCAGGGAAGTGGTTTCTCATCAGTGGTATACTACGATGGAGAACTATTTCGAAGACTATCCGCAGGTGCGCAGCTTGAGAGGAAGGCGCATCTCGAAGGCCGATTTCGGAAAGTTGCTCAATGTGCTCACTCCCTTTCAGCTGTAATGTCGGGCAAATGTATAAGAAAAAGAATAACCAAAACTCATTAAAAATATAAAATGAAAGAAACCTGGAAAATGATAGCCCTGCTGGCAATAGCTATTGGAGGACTGCTGGTTTATGCCTTTATTCCAGAGCATGTGGCTGAAAACATTCCGCTGAAACAGATTGGAATGGATGCGCTCACCAGTAAAAGCGAGGCAGAGCTTGCTGAAGAGGAAAAGGCTGACAGCATGATAAAGGAACCCGTGGATACGGCGGCGCAGCGAGTACTGATCTTCGGCGACTCGATGTCGGAATATCTAGGTCTGCGACTGGCTGATTATGCCAACAAGAACGGTCATAAACTCACCTGTATTACCTGGGTGAGTTCGGGCACCAGAAACTGGGCTGCTACCGATACCCTGCAGCATTATATCCAACGTATTAAACCTACCCATGTCTTTGTATGTCTGGGCAGCAACGAACTGTATACGGCTGATATGAAGGGATGTGAAAAACGCATCCGTGCCATCCTGAGCAAGATTGGTAATATTCCGACGATATGGATCGGTCCGCCAAACTGGTGTGAGGATAATGGATATAACAAACTCCTCCGTGAGGTGATGGGACCACGAGGCTATTATCCTAGTTACAAACTTACCTTCGAACGCCAGAAAGACGGCCGGCATCCGACTATGGCTTCATCTGCCATGTGGATGGATAAGATTGTAGAGTGGATGAATAGCGGGCATTGTGTGCATCCGTTCCGTTTGGAAAAGCCGGATAAGCGTGACCGCAGATACAGACAGATTACCATCTTGCCTCCTGGAACCAAACACAGGGCTGACAGTACGGCTGTGAAGAAGGATTCTCTTTCTAGGCCTGTAGAGGGAACTGTGCCTGAAACCACAGAAAGTCCTGCTGCAACCAAGGAACCTGCAACTGCAGGAAAAACGGCTCCGGCTGCTGACAAGACGGTTCCAGCGGTAAAGCATGTAAACCATAAAGACTCCGTATAAGAAAGAGTTCAATAAATAATATCTTCAGAACAGACAAATGAATTATTCAACATTCGAAATAAGTGCCTTGTGGCATTGGATAGAGCGGCTGTTTGTTTATCAGGCAGATTCTCCGCTGATGATGGGCAGCATTCCGTTTGCGCTGCTCTTCATCTTCTTCCTTGCCATTTATATCCTGCTCAAGAGCTATTCGCGCACAGCCATGATGATGTATGTCATCTGCTTCAGCCTTTTCTTTGCCTATAAGGTGAACGGAATGGTGATGTGGATGCTGCCGCTTACGGCTTGCATCAATTATGCCGTAACCCAGGAAATGAGACTGCATGAGGGGAAGGCGCGCAAGGCGCTGCTCACCTTCGTAGTGCTTGTAGACCTGGCTCTGCTGTGCTATTTCAAATATACCAATTTCATCATTGGCGATGTAGTCAACGAGATGTTCAGCACCAACTTCTCGCTGCAGTCTATCGCTCTGCCTGTAGGTATCTCGTTCTATACCTTCCAGGCTATCAGCTATGCGGTAGATACCTATAAGCGCAAGTTTGACATGGAGGTAACGCTCCTGGAATATTGCTTCTATCTCACCTTCTTTCCGCTGCTGATGGCGGGTCCTATCACCCGTGCCGCCAATCTGATACCCAGACTGAAACGAAACGAACAGGCTTCCAGCAGAATGCTTTGGACAGGACTCTTCCTCGTTATGCTGGGACTGGTCAAGAAGAATATGCTGAGCGATTATATTGCACAGTTCAACAACTGGGTGTTTGATGCGCCGCAAACCTTCTCGGGTTTCGAGAATCTGGCAGCGCTCTTCGGCTATCCTGTCCAGATTTTCCTCGATTTCTCGGGATACAGCGATATGAGTATCGGTGTGGCAGCCATTCTGGGTTTCTATCTGCCCGACAACTTCTATTTCCCTTACCGCTCACTCTCGGTTACTGAGTTCTGGCGTCGCTGGCACATCTCGCTTTCCTTCTGGTTCCGCGATTATGTGTATATTCCGCTGGGCGGAAACCGGAAGGGAAAGGTGCGCATGTATTTCAACAACTTCCTCACCATGCTGGTGGCAGGTTTGTGGCATGGCTCTTCCTGGATGTTCGTCATCTGGGGTGCTCTTCATGGTTTCGGACTTGTGGTGCATAAGTTCTTCAGCCGTCAGTTGGGCATAAGCATTCCCCGTACGCTGGCAGGCAATTCCCTCAGTTGGCTCATCACCTATTTATATATATGCTTTGCTTGGTCTTTCTTCCGTGCCAAGGATTTGGGTGTGTTGGGGAAGATGTATGATAAGGTGGCAAATGATTTCAGTATCGATTATCTGGTGCCTTTCTTCCATGCCCGTCCTGCCTGGACGCTTTGCATCATCGGTGTCATGCTGAGCTATCTCTTTACCGAGCGCCAGTATCACCGTCTTCAGGCGCGGTTCATCCTTCTGCCTTGGATGGCTAAACTGCTGCTCTTCATCATCTGTCTGCAGATGGTAGTTGAGGTTTCTCAGGAGAGTGTACAGCCGTTCATTTATTATCAGTTCTAGTCTTTTATGGTTAATTTTCTGTAATAAAATCTTGCTTTATGGACTTGATACTGGAAAATGATGTAATTTTGTAGATTGAAGTATATATATTTGAAGTAACAGACATAAACAGAAAAATTGTATGAAGAAACTATTATTCTTTTTGCTCCTGATGACGGCTGTCGTCGGTAGAGCACAGACATCGCTTGACTTGCTGCCAGCAGGCACCGAGGCTCCCGATTTCACGATTACTGACAGTAAGACGGGTAAGAAAATCTTCCAGCTCTCAGATAAGAAGACTCAGAAGGATAAAGACGGAAAGACGGTTCCGGGTGTCTGGACCGTGCTCGATTTCTGGGCTTCCTGGTGTCCAGACTGCAGAAGAGACATGCCGATGGTGAAGGCTATCTATGACAAATACAATACCAAAATCCAGGTAGTGGGTGTTTCTTTTGATACCGATGAGGCTAAGATGAAGAAATATCTGGGCGATAATCAGTATAGCTGGTTGCAATACTGTGAGTTTAAGAAATGGAAGGAAACAAAGATTTCCAAGGATTATCACATCTCATGGATTCCTACCTCTTATCTGATCAATCCGGAAGGTAAGGTTGCATTCTCTACCGTGAAGGCGGAGGAGATGATGAAGAAACTGGATTCGCTCGACCAGGCAGGAGCATTGAAACCTGCTCAGGTGCAGACTGCTCTCAAGAAGGTGTATAATGAAAGCATCGATCCGATGGCTCAGATTGATGAGGCTTTGGCTAAAGCCAAGAAGAATGGCAAGTTTGTTATCTGTCAGGTAGGCGGTAACTGGTGCCCATGGTGCTTGAAGTTTGCCGATTTTGTAGAGAAGAATGCTGCGGTCAACAAGATGGTGAATGATCATTTTGAATATATTCATGTAAACTACAATCGCAGAAAAACTGCCGGTGATGCAGCGGTGAAGAAGGCTGAGCAGCTGATGAAACGTCTGAACAATCCTCAGCGTTTCGGATTCCCGGTCTTTGTGGTGCTTGATGAAACCGGAAAGGTTCTCCATATCCAGGATTCCAGTTTTCTGGAAGAGGGGAAGGGATATAACGAAGAAAAGGTGCTCAGATTCCTGAAGAGCTGGACACCTCAGGCTATTAAAGGATAAAGAAAGAGGGTGTGTCATTAACTTATGACACACCCTCTACCTGTTTCATATTGTAATTTTATGCGTTACAAACCTCTTGCTTTCAGGAATCCGGAAGCATCTGGCTTCTCCATACCTGTAAAGTCGGTAAACATTTCCATCTGGTCCTTGGTGTTGCCACGGCTCAGAATCTTATCGCGGAATGCCTGACCAACGGCTGGATCCAAGGCGCCATGCTTTGCAAAGTAGTCGGCGATGTTCACAGCCAGCACCTCTGTCCAGAGATAGCTGTAATAGCCTGCAGCATAACCGCCGCCCCATACGTGGTTGAAGTATGATGTGCTGTAGCGAGGAGGAATCTGGGTGTTGAGCAAACCGATGTTGTGGAGCTCTTCCTTCTCGAAGGCGCCTGCCATATAAGGTGAAGGAACTTCATCCTCGCTAATTTTGTGCCAGGCAAGGTCAAGACAGGTTGCAGCCAGATTCTCGCCCAGTGAATAAGCGGTCTGGAAGCTGATGCTCTTCAGCATGCGCTCTTTCAGATCGGCTGGCATCGCAGCACCGGTCTCGGTATGACGGGCGTAATGGTCGAATATCTCAGGAATAGATGCAAACGATTCGTTAAACTGGGATGGCATCTCTACGAAATCGCGGGCTACGGCTGTTCCTGAAAGGGTATTGTACTTGCAGTCGGAAAGGATTCCGTGAAGTGCATGACCGAACTCATGGAACAGGGTAGTAACCTCATCCCATGTGATGAGAGATGGCTGACCCTCCGGTGCCTTGGCGTTGTTGCATACATTATATATGATAGGCAACTGGCCGCGCTGCTTGCTCTGCTTGGCAAAGGCGCTCATCCATGCACCGCCACGCTTGGTAGGACGGCGGAAGTAATCGCTGTAGAAGAGGGCGATTGGCTTGCCGTTCTTGTCGCTCACCTCGAATACCTTCATGTCTGGGTGATAGGTTGGGATATCCTTGCGCTGCTTGAAGTTCAGTCCGTAAACACGATGGGCGGCATAGAACACACCATTCACCTGTACGCTGTCGATGTTGAAGTATGGCTTGATCTCATCATCGGTAATGTTGAGCATCTCCTTCTTCATCTTCGCAGAATAATAGAAGCGGTCGTATGGCTGCAGCTTGAAGTCCTTGCCTTCAGTCTTCTGTGCATACGCTTCTATCGCTTTGGTTTCAGCATCAGCCTTAGGAGCATATTCCTTGATGAGCTGCTTCAGGAAATCATCCACATTCTTGCTGTTCTTAGCCATCGTCTTTTCGAGCGAATAGTCGGCATAGTTGTCATATCCCATCAGCTTGCCCTTCTCGGCACGCAACTTGGCAATCTCGGTTACGATAGGGAAGGTGTTGAATTTTGGGTTAGTACCATCGGCACGGTGGATGCTTGCCATATACACCTTCTTGCGCAGTTCGCGGTTCTGGAGATTGGTGAGGATAGGCTGCTGGGTGGTGTTGATGATGACGATGCAGTAAGGCGCCTTGCCTCCGCGGCTCTCTGCATCTTTCTTGCATTGTGCAATGTCAGCATCGCTCAATCCGGCGAGCTCTTCCTTGCTGTTTACCCAAATCACGGCGTTGTTGGTAGCGGCAGGAAGAAGATTGCCCCATTCCTGCTGCAATTCAGAGATGCGGGAGTTGATCTGCTTCATGCGCTCCATCTTCTCTGCAGAAAGGAGGGCACCTGAACGTACAAAACTCTTATAGATAACCTCAGTAAGGCGCTTGTCTTCGCCCTTGAGTTTCTTATATTCGTTGTCGTAAACATACTTGATGCGTTCGAAGAGTTTCTTGTTGAACGAAATCTCATTGTCGAGTTCGGTCAGCAATGGGGTAGCCTTCTTTTCGGTTTCGGCGATGCCCGGAGTTTTGTGGGCGCTGGTGAGACCGAAGAAGATGTTAGTCACCTTTTCGAGCAGCGCACCGCTCTCCTCATAGGCGAGGATGGTGTTCTGGAAGTTAGGCTTCTTCTTGTTGTTTACAATCTTCTGGATGTTGGCACGCTGCTCTTTGATAGCCGCTTCGATGGCTGGCAGGTAGTCGCTCTCCTGAATCTTGCTGAAGTCAGGAGCACCGAATGGAAGACTGCTCTTTGTTAAAAGAGGATTCTGACGGTTACCGCCCGCAGTCTGTGCGAACGATGAGGCTGGCATCTGCAGGAGTGCTGCGGCCAAGCCCAGGGTAAGGAAAGTCTTGTTAAGTTTCATCATGTTTCTTTGTTTATTTGAAATTCTTTTGCAAAGATAGTGCCAGCGAGCGCAATGAAAGCTTGCTTTCAAATTGCCGAGTGCAGCTTATCTTCTGCAAAGATAATCATTTATTTCGGATTATCGCATTTTTATTCATATTTCTTATGGAAAATCAGCAGACAGATGGCTCCTGCCAATGCCATCGGCACACCGATAAGGGCAGGAAAGTTGTATCCTAATCCCATCGCAACAGGAATACCACCGAGGAAAGCTCCCATGGCGTTACCCAGATTGAAGGCGCCCTGAATGCAGCAGCCGCCCAGCATTTCGCCACCCTTGGCATGCTTCACGATGAGGAATTGCTCAGGCGATCCGATGCCGAAAAGACAGGCGCAGCAGATGAACATCAGCACCACTGATACCCAGCCGAAAGGGGCGAGGAAGAAGGTGAGCAGAAGTGCCGCCGCTGCCAGAAACTGGAGATAACAGGTAAAGCGGCCCGGCTTGAAGCGGTCGGCAAGCAAGGCACTCACCTGATTGCCTACTACCATTCCACCGCCTGCAAGAATCATCAGCAGAGAGATGCTGGCTGCGCTGAATCCGCCCTCCATCTGAAGCAGCGGCGAGATATAACTGAACCAGCAGAGAATGCCACCATTGCCCAGGAAGGTAGCTGCGATGATGAGCCACGGAGCCTTGTTGCGGAGAAAATGGAACTGTGCCTTCATACCGTTGTTTGGCAGTGCTTCTACATCCGGAACCCATCTGTGAATCATGTATAAGGTGATGAGTCCGAGCACGATACAGCTGACAAAAGGTACTCGCCAGCTGAACATGTGACTCAGGAAGGTTCCCACCGGCACACCCAGTAGGTTAGCCACCGGCATACCTGCACACATCATCGCCACGGCATTGGTTCCCTTACCCTCTTTGGCAATCTTTACCGCCACGATAGTACCCGTTCCGAAGTAGGCGCCATGAGGCAGACCTTCTATAAAGCGGGCGCAGAGCAAGAGCCAGTAGTTAGGTGCTACTGAGGCGATGACAGCTCCGAAGGTGATGAGCGAAGCCAGGAACATCAGGATATTCTTGGGTCTGTATTTATGCATGAGAATCAGCGAGAAAGCTCCGGCGCAGACGCCGAGTGCATAGATGGAGATGAGATGTCCTGCTTCTGGGATAGAAACGTTCATGTTGTGGGCGATGTCTGTGATGATGCCCTCGATGATGAATTCAGCGATGCCCAAGGTAAAGGTACCCAGCGCGAGTGCAAATAGTCCTTTTTTCATTTGTTCTTATGAGTCAATATTATCCTTAAAAAATAGTTTCTCTCTTATTTTATGTCTTTGTAAGACAATTTCTTAAGCCTTTTTTACATATCCTCCATCGACAATCCTTGGTATCCGATATCGAATTTCTTGAATTTTCCTGTAGCCTGGAAGAAATGCTCGGCTTTATCTTTTAAAATGCCGAGATTTATATCCTTAGCTTGGCGTTTTACCTCATAAAAAATAACCTTCTGCTCCAGTTCATCGGCAGCGATAATATCGATTTCATTCTCTCCCTTTCTGTCCCACCAGGAGGCTATCTGGGTATATTCTTCGCTCTCTATCATCTTGGCAATAAAATATCTTTCCAGAACCTTGCCGGTGTATGTGGTGTAGCTCTTATCCATGACCATTTTTAGTTTTTTATTGGCGCCAACCTCTATCATGTATCCATATTTGTAGATGTAGCGAAACCAGACGCGAAGGAAGTTGTCTTCTATCTGATAGCGAATGTTGCGATTGGTCTTTTGGAACATCGGTATATAACGGGAAATCAAGCTATAGTCGTTCTCCAGTTTGGTGAGATAGCCCGAAAGTTCTATTTTCATGATGCTTTCTATTTCACCTCGAGTTGTGTAGCCTGAAGCGATAAGTTGCAGTATCTCGAAATAGCGGGCATAGTCTTTGCCAAATTCTTCTATCAGCATATTTTTTCCTTCGTAGATGAAATAAGAGTTTTTTGCAATAAACCGCTCTGTCATCTGTTCCTTGGTCGTGGCTCCTGCATCCATCATCATTTCTACATATTCTGCTACTCCGCCTGTATAACTGTAGAGAGCCAGTAGGTCATCATTGGTATAGGCAGAATTATATGTAGAGAGAATTTCCTTAATGACAGAAGGGGGAAATGGAGTGACTTTTATTTCTCCAGTCTGCCTACCATAAAGAGGTTGCTTGTTATTTTTAAAGATGATGTTCATAAGTGAATAAACAGAACCACAGACCACAAGATTAATATGAGCTTCCTGTTTGTTAAGGTCCCATATCTTTTGCATATCTGAAAAGATTGATGGATTAACCCGCTTGAAATCCTGAAACTCATCAATGATGAGAGTGATAGGGCGAATCTTGGATAGTTGAAGCAGATATTTAAAGATGTCAGCAAAGCGTGTTACTTCACCGAGAATAGGAAGCTGAAGTTTGCTCGTCATCTCTTCGATAAAATCTCTGCAGAGTTCTGCTTCTGATTTTCTTGCAACAAAGAAATACAGCATATCCTGAACATCCTCGTATGCTTTTATCAATAAGGATGTCTTACCGCTACGTCGGCGTCCGGTTACGATTGTAAAACGGGCCGTTTGCAAAGATAGATTTCTTATCTCTTGCAATTCTTTTATTTCGTTTTGTCTTCCAAAGAACTTCATATTTCTATAATTTTACAGTTTCTTTTTGATATTATTTTTCGAAACCGCTGTTTCGGAAATGGCGGTTTCGAATGCAAAGGTAATAAAAATGCCTGAATATCAGCTTGTTTGTTTGCTAATTTAAGTTTTTTTATTTGTTTGTGTACTTCTTGTTTTCCCGAAATGGCGGTTTCGAAAGTAAAAATGATGGAGTTGTCAGAATTGACAATAACTCTATATAATAAGGTATGAATGCAGAAAGAAGAGGGGTTAGGAGTCCCTGAAAATAAAATATAAGAGACTTGCAAAAAAGAAAAACCGTTAAAGGTAATTAATTTATGGGGGTATTAGCTTCATATTCTGATGGAAATGCTTAATTTTGCAACTTGAGAAAAGAAAGGTGCAAAAAATAGGTATGAAACGTTCGCTCAACATATTGATGGCTTTGATGCTCTCGCTCATGGTGGTTTACTTGAGCGTGGGTACTACCGTCATGCACTGCCTTCATTATGACAAGGTGATGGTGGGTATGGTGAATGACTGTTGCGTGAAACGTAGCATGCACCATGACTGTTGCCTAGGTAAGCTGGGCGCACAGGTGAACAAACATTGCATGGAAATGGAGCTGGTGAAACTATCGCCTACGGTCTCTATCCAACACTTGGATTTCGATGCAGCACCAGTGTTTGCAGGCATCGCGCCAGCCCTTTGGCAGACGTTGCCTCGTCCTGTTATCTGTAGCATTCAGAAGGCAAGATATTGGAATCAAAACGTTCCGCATTCGCCTCCAAGGGCTTATCTTGCCCTCCTTAACATCCTGATTATTTGATTTTTCCATATTTGCAAATAGGTTGCAAAAGTTTTTCTGTACTTTTGCAGCCAAGATTGTCGTATGCCTATCCCTATCAGTAAAATCTTAGGGTTGCATACATATATAAAAATGGTAAAATCATCCGAAGCGAAGATTTAAGATTCGGATAAAAGAAAATATATTTATGTATTCAAGATATATATTGCTCAGTGCCTTGCTGGTTATTGGTGCAGAGACTTATGCAAAAAATAATAAGACAGAGGTTGTGTCTCTGTCATCATCATATAATAATTCTGTAGAAAATAACTCTGTAGATTTCTCCTCTCAGGATTCCATTTTCAAGGACGAGACCTTGCAGGAGGTGAAGGTGGTGGCTCGTAAGTCGGGCACTTCCCGATTGGCTGGTGCCGTGAATGGTATCGCCGTGAACAAGGATGAGCTCTTCAAGGCGGCTTGTTGCAACCTGGGCGAGAGTTTTACGACCAATCCATCGGTGGATGTGGCTTATAATGATGCCACGACGGGCGCAAGACAAATCAAACTCCTTGGTCTTTCGGGCACTTACGTACAGATGCTCACCGAGAATCTGCCGAATTTCCGTGGTGCAGCCATCCCATACGCCCTGGGCTATGTGCCGGGACCTTGGATGAAAGGCATTCAAGTATCCAAGGGTAGTGCTTCGGTGAAGAATGGCTATGAGTCGATTACAGGTCAAATCAATGTGGATTACTTGAAGCCTGAGGATGAGCAACAGGTGGAGGTGAACCTCTTTGGCGATACCAAGAGCCGAATCGAAGCAAACGCCGATGCCAACGTTCATCTGTCGGATAAGTGGGCAACGGAGATATTGTTGCATCATGAGAATATCCTCAAAAACCATGATGATAATGGCGATGGTTTCTATGATATGCCAGGCAGAGAACAATATAATGTACAGAACCGTTGGCTGTATAAAGGCAAGCACTACATCTTTCATGGTGGACTTGGGGCTTTGAAGGAGATTCGTACCAGTGGGCAGGATGAGGAACATGTTCATAGTGACGATATTTATCGAATCAAGCTCCATACCAAACGCTATGAGGGTTATATGAAACATGCCTTCATCCTCAATCACGAGCATGGCACCAATATTGCCTTCATGTCCTCGGCTTCGATGCACCAGCTCGATGCCCAGTATGGCAACAGGTTCTACGACCTCAATGAGAAGAATCTCTATGGCTCGCTGATTTTTGAGACCAATTTTACTCATCAGCACAATTTGTCGGTAGGTTTGAGCGTCAACCATGATTACCTGGGACAGCGCGCCAATGTGAACATTTCTCCAAGACCGGCAGTAGGGCAAGAAGACTCTCCTTATCTTTTGTCGGAGATGCAGAGAATGAACGAGAAGGAGACGACTCCTGGAGCATACGCCCAATACACCTATACGTTAGGCACGAAGTTGACAGCGATGGCAGGTGTCCGTTTCGACCATAGTTCGCTTTATGGCAGCTTCTTCACTCCTCGTTTCCACGTGAAGTATTCGCCTGTCGATGCCATCAGCATCCGCTTGTCAGCAGGTAAGGGCTATCGCACGGTATTTGGCTTGGCAGAGTACAACTATCTCTTGGCGAGCGGCAGGGAGTTTCAGATTACGGGTGATGGACTTAAGCAAGAGGAGGCTTGGAACTATGGTATGAGTACCGCTTTCTACATCCCGATGTTTGGCAAAACACTGAAACTGAACGCTGAGTATTACTATACCGACTTCAAGAATCAAGCGGTGGTGGATTATGATGCCAACAAGGGGCTTATCTCCATCTGCAATTTGATGGGCAAGTCTTATTCGCACACCTTCCAGATAGATGCCTCTTATCCATTGCTGAAGGGCTTGGAGATAACAGCGGCTTATCGGCTGAACGATGTGAAGTGTACCTACGATTATGGCAAAACCTTGAAAGAAAAGCCATTGACCAGCAAGTATAAGGCGCTCTTCACGGCTTCCTATAAGACTCCACTTGGCCTATGGCAATTTGATGCCACCGTGCAGTTGAATGGTGGAGGCAGAAATCCTGAGCCTTACCAGTTGGCAGATGGAAGCCAGTCATGGTCTCCTCGTTTCCATAGCTTCGGGCAAGTGAGTGCGCAGGTTACGAGATGGTTCCGCCATTGGAGTATCTATGTGGGAGGCGAGAACCTGACAGGTTTCAAGCAGAAAACTCCTATCTATGGTGCCAGCAACCCATGGGGAAGCGATTTCGAGCCAACCTTGGTTTGGGGACCAGTAGAGGGCAGGATGTTCTATGCAGGAGTGAGAGTACACTTTTAAGAGAGAATGTTGAATGTTAAATGTTGAATGTTGAATTATTAAAGCAAATAGAAAAGTTATGAAGAAGATTTTAGTAATGTTCACAATGATGATGGTGGCAATGGTAACCTTTGCCAAGGACATCAAGACCGTAGTGTTCACCACAACCCCACAGATGCACTGTGCGGCTTGTGAGAATAAGATCAAGAGCAACCTTCGCTTTGAGAAGGGTATCAAGAGCATTGAAACTTCTGTGCCAGACCAGACAGTCACAGTACAGTATAATGCCGACAAGACAACCCCAGAGAAGCTCCAGAAAGGTTTTGAGAAGTTTGGCTATAAGGCTCGCATCCTGAAAGATGGCGAGAAGGTTGAGAAGAACACTGGGGAGAAGTGTGACTTGATGTAATTCCTGCTTCTAATTTGATAGAAGCTTAACCATTGGCACGCAGGAATCCCTGCGTGCTATATGGTGCTTATCATAAAACACATTCGTTCATTTCATTAGTCCGTCAATGAAATGCTTAGAATCTGCAAAACTTCATATGTCGAGCCTTTCAATTGCATATCATGATGAACAATAGCCAAGAGACAATAAGTGATAAAATCGTGAGGGATAACCCCAAATCGTGATGGATAGCGTGATGGATATTTCCGTTTTTGAAGTATCTATCACGCTATTCAAATGTCTGAATATTAGCATATTAAGATATAGAATGAATACAAATCGTGATGGATGATAGATGATTACATAAAACTTATTCACGAATATGGCTGCGTCGGGTTACGAATATGGCTGCGTAGGGTTACGAATATGACTGCATCGGGTTACGAATATGACTGCGTAGGGTTACAAATATGACTGCGTAGGCTAACGGAGACGTATCTGTAAGCTTATCGAGACGTCTGCATCAGCTAACAGAGACGTCTGAACTCGCTAACTGAACTACTTGAGTTGCTTGATTGAACCACTTGAGTTAGCTGACTGAATCATTTGAGTATTCTTCTTCATGTGCTTGCATGCAACCATAAAACTTTTTCAGCAACTTTTCCCGGAAGTATGGAAGAAGGCAGAGTTGAAGGCAAACATGAGGCCAACACAGAAACAGCACAACGTTTGCTGGCGATGGGACTTTCTGCCGAATGTATTTCATCTGCAATTTAATCTTCCCTCTTCATCTTTTCTTCTCCCTATGTCAGTTTTTGTCGCAACCGGATTGTAGTTTTGCAGCAGAATTGACAATAACTCTATATAATAAGGTATGAATGCAGAAAGAAGAGGGGTTAGGAGTCCCTGAAAAGTAAAATATAAGAGGAATCCATAAGATTTCTTGTTAAAAGTTTGGTGGTTCATCAGATTTTTACTAAATTTGCCATTGGATTAGTGACAGGGCAGGGTAAAGTCCTCGCTTGAAGTCGCTATGATGCAGAGAAACAAGATAATCTTGTGGACACGAGCAAACTATTCAGTTCTGTAGGTTGAAATCTGGTAAATTGAAACGTAGAAAGAACGAGAATTTGTTTGAGCGAGTCTACACCGTCATATGGTGTGGATTCCTCTTTCGCATTTTCTTTTCTACGGGTTTTACCAGAGCCTAACTTACAAGGAAGTGAAGAAAGTAGGGGTTCGCACCATTTTTTTTCACTTATGAACCATTATGGACTTGTTTGGTTCGCAGATTTTCCTTATCTTTGCCCCTTGAAAGTAAATGATTCGCTGTTTCAGCAGAAAAGCCGGAACAGTTATATATAATGAACTTAAAAACAGAATGCTTATGAGCAAGGTATTTCAAGTCAAGCCTAAGCGCCTTAAACGCTCTAACGGCACCGTCCTCACTCCCAATATGGTAGTGACAGTAACAACCATGCAGCACACCGCCACCCCTTTTTATAATGGAGCCAAGGAGGTGCAAGAAGCCTACATGCGCATCTATGCTTTCGATTATAAGAAAGCATGCTGCAATCCGAATGATTTTGAATTTATAAAGTTGGACTAAAAGCAAAAGAACAAACATTATATAACAAATAGTTTTTAATTACGTAGCCAAAGATGTTGAAAATATTTTTGTAGTATGAAAGGGTTTTTAAATAATGTGAGTAACATATTGAAAGATAGGCTTCTCAAGCAAAATGTGAATCAAGACAATGAGGATGGGACAAGCGTCGAGCGTTTCATCATCAATAGCTTTTTGAACCCAAAACACCCAATAACACGATTCTCTCTGAAATTAAAGATGCAATATCTTTCTGGTATTCAAGAAGTATTATGTTTCTTCTTTGTTTCCAATGTAAAGGTTCGTTTTTGTTTTGAGCAGTTGTATCGGTGTTTGCTTAATGATACATATAATGGTGATTGGGAAAAGCCGATATCCTTAAAGAAAGCAAAAAGTGCCATATCTTTGAAGTTTGAAGGACTGAAACTCTTCACTATGTCAAGTTCTTTTTGGAGTGATATTTTTAGAATCATTTCTATATCTGGCGAGCAGAAGATTTTAAATCAGCCTTCTTTTTTTGACAAACTTTGCAAACTTCAAAGATTTTATGATAAAAAAACATTAGGAAAAATCCATGATTTCTTCCTGGATTCAAAGAAACTTACGGACAACGAGATAGAACGATTGTATCTTAATGACCAGTTGTTCAAGCAACAAAAAGAATATTCCATTCTTGTGGTTGGCAACATGAGTGCAGGAAAGTCCACGTTGATAAATGCCATTGTGGGCAGTAAGGTGGAGAGAGTTAAGTCCACCGTATGCACAAGCCAATTGAAGTACATATACAACAAACCGTATGAAGACGGAATAACTATGACAGATGGATTCAGCTATGCCTGGACAGATAAAGTTGATATATCTGTGTTGGATGCAATGCATATTGCTTTACACTTTAAGCAGGGAACGAGAAACAGAAGATGTGTTCTTATTGACACTCCAGGTGTGAACTATGCCAACGAGAGCACCCACTTGAATATAACAGCCAATGCCTTGAACTCAAAAAACTACGACATCATTCTATATGTGATGAATGCGCTGTATTTTGAGAGCAACGACGAGAAAAGGTTTCTAAGCACAATCGCAGGGATAAAGGGCAAGCGAATAGTCATTGCATTGAACCAATTGGACCAACTTAACATGGACGATGACTCCATAGAACAGGTTGTAAACGAAGTGAAGATATACGTTCGCAGCATGGTAAATGGCAAGAATATATCCGTCGTGCCAATATCTGCAAAAGCTGCTTATTTGGCCAGTGCGCCTCAAGAACAATTGAGTAAGCAGGAAAGCTTCACAAAGGAGCAATACATGAAGATGTTTGGTTCGATGTTTTACGACTTAGGACTTTATGGAACTGGTACAAGGTCGAAAAAAAATGACCTCAGCGCCCTTTCCGGTTTAACAAATTTATTAAACAACATAGATTTATGAAAAATATAAAGATCACCTACAATCCCTATTTAATCAAGACCAGCGTCTTGATTGAAGGGAAAACTCCAAAGCCCAATAGTCGGTTGAACTTTGGAAAAATACGTCTGCAGGAGTGGGCGAACAACATAGCCGACATATTGGTGGAAGAGAGTCGCGACAAGAATTTTCAAATTGAGTTCGTTGGTTTGGAAACCGATTTCGAGGATTTGCAGGCTGCTATTTCTGAGGCAAAAGATGTCTCAGTATCGTTCATTTTCAAGAAAAAGCCTTCTGTAGAAGAGGTCGAGCATGAGGTGAACCGAATCTTTATTGATATACAGAATGGTCCTATCGAAAAGTTGCGTGACCATTCTATTGTTGAGGCGTTCAAGAAATCAAAGAACCAATTGTTTGAGGTGAATGTCGTAGCGACCATGAGCTCAGGAAAATCGACATTGATAAATGCGCTCATTGATAAAAAGCTGATGCCTGTTGCGAATATGGCAACAACGGCAACAATCGTCCGTATCATAGACACCGAGCAAGATAATTTTTCTGCTAAAGCATATGATAAAAATGGAAAAGTTATCAGAGAGGATTCTAACATCATATACAAAACAATGAAAGAATGGAATTCGGATGAATCTATTTCTTCGATAGATATATATGGTAGAATTCCTTGTGTGAAGAGCGCAGGTATGAAACTTGTGCTTGTGGATACTCCGGGACCTAACAACTCGCGTGACTCTCATCATCAGCAAATGACATACAGAATGCTGGAGAACTCGGACAAGTCGTTGGTTCTCTTTGTGATGAATGGAACACAGCTTAATGTGAACGATGAGAAGAACTTCATGGATTATGTTTGTGATTGTATGGCTAAAGGTGGCAAGCAATCTCGCGAACGCTACATCTTTGTGATAAATAAAATGGACAGCTTTAATCCTGAAGATGAGTCTCCTGAAGATGCGCTCAAACAGGCAAAGAATGTGTTGGAGGACAACAGAATATTATATCCAAACATATTCCCAGTCTCGGCACAGGCCGCATTGGAAGCAAGAACACAACCTTTGATTCATAACGTAAAGGATTCGTACGCTAATGTCTTGAGAAACTTCAAAGAGTTTGCGTTTGATGACTATTACGAGTACAACCATTTGCCGATATCAGTCCAAAAGAGAATGGAGTCTTTATTGGTCAATGCGGACAAGGATTTGAACATAGAAATCCATAGTGGTATTGTGTCAATTGAGCAGGCTATTAGTCTGTACGTGAACAAGTATGCGAGAACCCAAAAAGTGAGAGATTTGGTTGACACTTTCAATAATCGACTCAACGAACTTAAAGCCATTGCGTCTTTGAAAGCTGATATTCGCGATAATGTGAAGAAAAAGGAAGAACTGGATGAGGCGATAAAGGTTATTCAAGATAAGATTGAGTCTGGCAGGTCTGCCAAAACTTTGTCGAAGCTTATAGAGAAGAAGGAACTTGCAAAGAATGTGACTAAGGACATTAATGATTTTGTCGATGCTACTACGAATAAAATTAACAGCATTATTTTCCGTTACAGTCACTCCACGAAGGTGCGAAAGTCTGATGCGATAAGACAAGTAGCCGAGGTGGAAAGAGAGAGTCAGTCTATACTCAACCAATTGGATTCACATACAAATTCTATTCTTGAAAGAGGCTATAGAGATCTCTACGAGGACATTATAGAACAATATGTAAGTTACATAAAGGATCTTGGTCTGGCTATGACTGACTCAAAACTGACGCTTAAACCTTTGGATTTTGTTGCAGAAGACATTGCTGATGTGGACAAATTGCTCCGAAGCCAAACACAAACGGTGGATGAAGGCAAAAATGTGACCCGTACAAAGCGTGTTTCATATAAGGAGAAAAAAACTAATTGGTTTTGGGAACCTTGGAATTGGGGTACTGATAGATATGAGACTAAGTGGTATGATAAGAAGGTCACTGAGTGGGAGGCGAATTATGTAGAGTATGTTAATATGAGTAATGTTGTCTGCGACTATTTTGAGCCGATACAGGACCAATTGGAAGAAGCCAGAATTGCTGCAGAAAAACATGCTAAAAAAGAAAGTGTGCGAATAAAAGAACAACTGAAAGGCTTTCTGGTAAAGATAGACCAAAATCTGCAAAGCAAACTGAATGAGCTAAAGCAGAGTACGGAGACTTCCCTGCAGACAAAGGCGGAGATTGCAAAACAAGAGAGCGACCTCGAATGGATGAAGGAAATAATAGAAAGAGTAAACGGATTGATAAACTTCTAAATCAAGAAAACAATGAAACAGAAATTTATAGACTCAGTAAAGAGTGGTGATGTAAGAAAAGTACGCTTGTCACTTTCAAACGAGTTGCTTTTGGATCCCCGAGGCAAGGCCTTCGCAGAGATGCTGAATTATGCGAAGGCTAACTTGAGCAATCTGTTTGAGGAGAATCGAGAGGCGAGGTATGAGGTTTTGCCTAAAGAGCAATGGGACGAGAACTTCCTGTTCATTGTGAAGAGTGACTTGGATTCCAACTTCTCTGTGGAAAAGCTAGCCTTTTATCAGGCTGTCATAGAAATTGTCGGAAAAGACAAGATGGCTTCGTTGGATGAGGAAGATAAGAAGACTAAGATGCAGACATCGAGTCACCATCAGCCAAGGGAAAAAGCAAAACGTAGCAAAAAGACCGTTTCTATGTCTGTCGCTACAGGTGGTGCAGTTTTGACCATTGTCGGACTTTGTGTTGGTAAGACACTATTGACTTTGGTTGGTGGCGCAGTGCTTATTGGTGGAGTATTGATTACTATTAATGATTCGAGAAAATGAGTACAATTTACGATAACATGGGCAACGGCTCCGAGGATAAGTCTGCTTTGGATGAAGTTTTCGGACGTTCTGCAGATAAGTATGAGGAAATAAAAAACGCAGGTTCCGAAATGCCTGTGCAGCAGGTTATAGAAACCTCTCCCTCGGATCTGCGTGAATATCGTCAGCAGATTGACACGGCAAAAAATGCTCTCAATTTGGTAGATGATGTAGTTCTCAAAAGCTATCTGAAGCGTTTGGACAGCATGGATATAGTGTCCATGCCAAAGGCGGAGGGCGTGGACTATAGTATTGTTCTGTTCAAAATAAACAGAATGGTGTATGAGGAGGATGAATTTGCAACGGACAAGTTTATAAGTGCCATAAGTTCTATGTCATTTGCAGATTGTTCTGTGTTCCTTGTCATTGACGGCTATCGTGATAAGACCGATTTCTATTTAGGAGTAAAGAATAATGATCCTAAGCGTACGACAGCTTCTGTCGCCGACACATTCAAGTCTTCTTTAGTGGGGCAATTTCCAGGCATTGACATAGATGACTGTTCTATTGTCGAAAAGGGTAAAAAATCATCTTTGCAGGAACAGGTGTTAAGGCGAATATCAAATGCGTCATCATTGAGTTCGTATGTTGGTATTCCGGCATTTAAGGATGAAGACGGCAAGTATGACAACAAAAACTATGTGCAGGGTACAGAGAAACTGGCTCAAGCGATGCAGGGTAAGCGGTATACTGCCATTATTCTTGCTTCTAATCTTACGACGGATGTTGTGACGGAGATAAGAAATGGCTATGAAACGATTTATAGCCAGTTATCGCCAATGGCTACGCAACAGTTGGCATATTCTACCAACGAGTCTTTGGCGAATGCCATTAATAGGAGCAAGGGTGTGACACAAGGAAAGACTAAGACACATACCATTGGTGAAAGTCATACAAACGGAACAAGCAGTTCGCACAGCAAAAGCGATAGTGAGACGAAGAAAAGTAAAACCGCAGTTTGCTGTAGTGTATTGGGAGGGGTTTTGTCAGCTGTTGGTTTTGGATTGATGTCTACTGATGCTGGAGCTGCAATCGGTATGCCTCTCATGGCTGCAGGTGGTGCAATGTCTGCGGTAGGTGCAGCAGGAAAAAGCAAAACAACTGGTACAACAGACACATACGGAACTTCGCAAAGCGATACGGAGAACAGAAGCATGTCTGACGCAGAGTCGCATTCTGAGACTTTCACGGACTCGTTGGGCAAAACCGCAACTATTGGCTCTAGCAAAAACTATACGCTGACTATTCACAACAAACACATAGAGGAGTTGATGAAACGTATCGACCAGGAACTGGAAAGAATTTCCATGTCCGAAAGCACTGGTCTATGGTCCGTCGCTTCATATTTCTTCTCGTATGATAATGATTTTGCTTCAGCCGAATCTGCCGCCACGATTTTCAAGTCTATCATGCAAGGTGAGGAGTCGGGAGTAGAGACTTCAGCCATAAACTCATGGATTGATAATTCTCAGAAAATGAAAATGCTGACCAATTCAGTTTGTCATTTATCGCATCCGGTATTCAGGAACAACTTGACAGTGAATGGTGAAAACATAAAGGTAGAAAATTCGTCATTGTTGAGCAGTAAGGAATTGGCTATGTTGTTGAGTCTGCCTCATAAGTCGGTACCTGGCTTCCCTGTCGTAGAGCATGTCTCTTTGGCAAAGGAAGTGATACGCAATAATGAAAGTGTGATTAAGCGTGAAGTGTCTTTAGGCTGCATTTTTGATTTGGGAAAAGCGTATACCGAGAATCATGTCAAACTTGACGTGAAAAGTCTGACACAACATGTATTTGTTACGGGTTCCACAGGTTGTGGAAAGAGTGAGACTATTTATAAATTGATAAACGAAACCAAGCAAGTTGGGGCTAAATTTTTGGTCATAGAACCAGCCAAAGGTGAATACAAGAACGTGTTTGGCGATGTGAACGTATTTGGCACCAATCCATTGATAATGCCATTGCTCCGCATCAATCCATTCAGTTTTCCTACTGGTGTTCATGTACTGGAGCACATAGACCGTCTTACCGAGATTTTCAATGTTTGCTGGCCGATGTATTCAGCAATGCCTGCTGTTCTGAAAAAAGCGATGCTTGATGCTTACGAAAGCTGTGGTTGGGATTTGCGTTTGTCCATTAACAGACTGTCACGAGGTGAGGATGTATACCCTTCTTTCCTGGATTTGTTCCTGTCTTTGGAAAAGGTAATTACCGAATCAGCATACTCTGAAGAAGTGAAGAGTAATTATTCAGGTGCGCTGTTGACACGTGTGGAGTCGCTGACGAATGGTTTGAATGGTGAAATTTTCTCTGTAAATGAACTATCTAATATGGTCTTATTCGACGAGAACTGTATCATTGACCTGAGTCGTGTGGGCTCGCAAGAAACAAAATCATTGATAATGGGTATCCTGATAATGCGGTTAAGTGAGTACAGAATGACAGGGGCAAATACTCCAAATTCAGCCTTGAAGCATTTGACTGTGCTTGAAGAAGCTCACAACATATTGAAAAGAGTGTCAACAGAGCAATCACAAGAAGGCAGTAACATGGCTGGCAAGTCTGTGGAAATGATAACGAATGCTATTGCTGAAATGCGTACTTATGGTGAAGGTTTTGTTATTGTAGACCAGTCACCGACATCTGTAGATAAGGCTGCAATAAAAAACACTAACACCAAAATCGTGATGCGATTGCCGGACGAGGATGATCGCAAAGTGTCAGGAAAGGCAGCCGGAATGAATGATAAGCAAATAGACGAAATAGCCAAACTGCCAACAGGAGTCGCTGTTGTCTATCAGAATGATTGGGTCAGTCCTGTATTGTGCAAGATAGACAGAATGGAGGATTCACGAGTAATTTTCAATGAACAAAAAGACTCTATACTTGAATTGAATTCAAAAAATGACATTAAGAATATAATAGAGTTTTTGTTGGCAGGTCAAACTGAAAATACCCAAAAAGCCTTTGATATCATTCAAATAGAAAAGTCTGTAAGGGCTTTTAATATGCCTTCGAAGGTGCGAATGGCTTTGTTGGATACGATAGAGGAATATAAGAAGAACAACCACATTTCTTTGTGGAATAGTGTTAGCATTTACGACCTATCGTCATTGTTGACAGACCTCTTGGGTATTCGTAAAGAATTTGAAAAATGTGTAAGACAATATTGTCAAAGCAAGGAACTAAACAAGAAGCTGACTGATTTGGTTAAGACAAGAGTCCCTCTTGATTATGTGTCTTGTCGATATTGCTTGAAATGTCTGTTTGCCGACTTCTCATTGCATTCTTCTGCTAATAAAAAAATGGCTGAAGAATGGCTTATAAACAATTCTAAATAGTTAATTTTAATATTTGATAAATATGAGTATGGAATTTAAACCAGATGCACTCAAAGACTTTTCTGATTGGAAGACATCAAATAATCAGGAGGGATTGCAGGGGCGATTGGAAGGTCGTATATTCGATGAACCAGTCTCGAAAAGTAATAAACGCGAAGGTGATCTTTTTATAGATACTGACTTGAAATTTGAGGATTCTTCTATGGATGATTCTTCTAGGACGTCAGACTTGTTTACAGAAAAGATGGAACTTAATGTCACGGAGCACTTTGAAGGACAAGAAGCGTTGGATTGGTTAAAAGAGAATCATCCAGAAATATACGACAATATTAGTAGTACTTTTGAAGATGGACGCTGTTTCCAAAATGACGACTACTGGAGAGATAAACTTGTTTGTGAGAAGAAAAAAGATGGAAGTTTGGAAATCTATATGGATGATCCTTCCGCAGAAAACTCTCGAATTACAATAAAGGGGGATTTTGTATATGGAAATTCTGGATGCTCAGAAGGAAAAATTAATCAGGCTCCTAATATGTTCTTGGATGAACCAATGCCAAATAAAACATACGTAATTGATGGAACTTCGACATTTAAAACAGATGAATTAGGGCGAACAGTTTTAGCGGAACAGGATAGAACCATACCTACAGATGATGCAAAGACAGATTTGAATGATGATAGAAGAAAACTTGTCGATAAGTTAAAAGATGGGTTGGATTCAAACAAAGAAGATGCCGGTCATATACTCCAGAAGAACCAAGGTGGAATAGACGAAGTCATAAATCTTGTTCCTATGGACAATGAATGGCAAAGAAGTGGTGGAGAATGGAGAAGTTTAGAAAGTCGTGAAGAAGCTCTCATTATGGATGCGCAAGACAATGGTGCTAAAGAGATTATATCGCGACGGGAACTTATATATGATGGCGATTCCAAACGACCTTCAAAAATCAAGTTTGAGACAATAGTAGATGGAGAAGTAAAGATTTCGGAAGTAGTTGATTATCCAAAAAAATAGTGACTTTTTTACTTTGTAAAACTGTTTTTTCTTGATGTTCTGTCACCATTTGACACACCTGTATAGTTATTTCGCAGCCGAAATCAAATGTATAACTATATAAGGTAATGTAACAATGGAAAAGAACATCAAGAAAAGAGTGTGTAGGTTGGCATTGGTAGTGATTGCCGTGCTGGTAGTGTTATTTGGCTATTGGTTCTTCTTGAACCCTCATGGCTATTGGCAAAAGAAGAAGGAGGCTGAGAAGAATGAATATATGGATAGGAGGATGCTTTGGCGGAAGTCGGAGAAGATGACCATGCAACAGATGTTGTCGGACATGACGCTAATGGCTAAGGGGGATTCGGTCCTGGTTTGTTGGCTAACTGGTCTCTCGCTTCCCGTTTATCGTGACTTCATTCATGGTACTGTGCAACCTACAAGGAATGCTTGGGCTGAGACGAGATATTGGTATATGTCTTCTCTCGCTAAAGGCAGAGAATGGATGGAGGAACGTGCCAAGACGAGGATTCACAAGAGCCTGATCTTTGTGGAAACGGGTAGATTTCAGGTGCAGAAGGATTCCTTGAAGGATTATCGTAAAGAGAAACTTACTCCAACTGAGATTAGGAACAACAAGATGTATCTAAAATATAGTTGTCTGTATAGATGAAATCATAGCATAAATAAAGTATAACGAAAAATGAATAAAATTATAGGGCTTCTTGTAATGGTTTTCATGTTCCTACCTTGGCGACCAATCGTTGCTATAGTGGCAGCAGTATTGTTTGTCAACATCAATGGTACGGAATTGTATGGATGGCAAGCTGGATTGGCGCATGGATTGTTCTTCCTGCCTAATCTGGTGAGGCATCTCTTTGACGGCGATGTCCTTTTCAAGGCTACCAATTGTACTACAGGTTATCATGTTGCCTGGTGGATAGCTACAGTAGGTTCGTGCATCGGTTGGCTCGTTGATGCAACCTTCTCTTTTATGAAGGCATCAGTATTTGTAGGTAGTGATAAAGAATAAATAAATATAAATACGATGAACAGTATGGCTGATAAAAAAGCTGCAAAGCGTGAGAAGATGATGAACATGCCATCATATCGTCTGATGGGGGGGTGTAAATTAAACTGTGTCAAGGCTTGTTCTTAACTTTCATTCCCACTCC
>ERZ1023626.52-NODE-52-length-41427-cov-8.518104_pt1 | contig 41427 bp, 37 predicted proteins | sample MGYA00380331_ERZ1023626 | MGnify/ENA primary metagenome ERZ1023626 (study PRJEB33179, sample SAMN07448974) | human gut metagenome | biome: Human-gut; feature: Human associated habitat; material: Faeces | host: Homo sapiens | place: India: Bhopal | collected...
TATCTATATGGCATTGATAAAAATCGTCTAATGAGTTTAACCCATTTATATATAATGATAAAATATCTGTTGAAGTAAGAGGTTCGTCGTGAATTGTATTGTCCAAGTCACAAAAACGTTTATGCAATTCCTCGTAATACTGATTAACAATTTCTTTAGTCATTATATACTGGATATTATTAGAGTTTATATCGGCTAAAACTTCTTCAAACACTATCATTTTATAGATATTCTCTCGCTTTCTCTTTTGCCTATCAAAATGTTTATGTAACTCATCGTATAATCGACTTCCTTCTTTATGAATCTCTGTATTGAATTGGTTATTAACCTCGTTTATACATGCCTTGATATCCTCAATAGAAATAGTTGTATAGTGTTGATGTAGTATTTTTGCTAAACGAATATCATCTGAGATAAAGGTAGATTCTATTCCATATCCATTTTGATAGAAAATATTAAAATCTTGAAGAAAAGTGTTTATAGCCGTTATATATTTCTGTTTCTGTTCTCGGATTTTGTTTAAAGGGAAGCAGTCAGTGTCTCTGATTAATAGCCACTTTCTATTAGGTACAATATGTGCTACAGCTGGTGCCAAAACACCTATTTTATTATAGAGTGCATCTATACCATGTAGGTTGTATATTTTTGCTATAATATTTATATTTCCTGTAATTTGTGCATATTTAGGTAGTAATACATTAAGGAAATTTATATCTGTCTCACCTTCTACCAATAATATTTTTTGCGCTGTTTGCCATTTGTCTAATTCTGTAGCAATCCCTGTTAGCCCTTCAATCAGTAGTGGACGCATAATAGGATCGATACTGGTTATCGTATTTTCTGGTTTCTCTACGTCCCGAAGATAGAATAACTTTGAATCTTGGGTTTCATTTACAAATCTTATATTGTGTGATATGATGAATAACTGATAGTCAGAAAGGTTCTGAAGACGATTAACTAATGCACGTTGATATTGCACATGGATATGCGCATCTGGTTCATCAATTAAAAGAATCTTTATATATGACGAAGAATACTCGATAGAAGCAAATAGTTCTACTAATTGTATGAAACCGCTTCCATAAGACAAGATATCCTTACCATCAATTTTCATATCAATATATCCTCTTCGATCAGAAGAGGAAAATTTGAGATGTCTTCTACATATAGCTTCAATGTGTTCTTCTATTTTGTGCTCATTAGATAGAATTTTATTCCTTAAGACTTCATTGCTTTTCCCTTTGAAACTTTTTTCTTTAATTTCTGCCATTGTCATCTTTGGCTCGTTGGCAATGATATTGGCAATTGGTCTTGATTCGTAGATAGATACAGCATTAGCAACATTGCTTCCATGAAATGAATTTATTTTAGCAGTGAAACGTGCAAACTCACTGTAATCAATATAACTTACTTGCAAATAAGCGTCATCTATTTTGGTCGGCTTTGTCAAAACAAAACCTAGTTCAAAGAAATCATCTTCAATTCGAAACTTTAGTGAGATGGAACACTCATATCGTCCATTGGGGAGTTTTGAATTGAAAAGATCCTCATCATGTACAACACGAATATTCTCAAAATATCTAAACAAAATGTTTTTACAATTTGCGGAAGAATAGAAGCCATCATTCTTTTTCTTGACATTAATATCATAACACATTTTCCAAAGGTGTATAGCTTCAAATACAGTTGTCTTACCAGCGTTATTCGCTCCTATAAAAACGTTGTAATCTTCATTGCAATTAATAGAAGTGTCAATAATGCTTTTAAAGTTTTTTATTTTAATCGATGTTAGCATAAATATTTTTTTTGTTTAACAGCATAGAATGTTAATAACAACAAAAGTTCAACATAACCAAAACGATTCCAAAATAAATACGCCTTGTTAGCTACAATTCAATTTCATATCAATTTTGCTACTCATAAAATAATACTGTTCTTTTTGTTATATTGAATAATCTTGTAGGTATTTGTGGAGGAAAGATTGTTGTAGTTCTAGTTCGAGCATGGTTAATCAAATAATGATGGTTCATTCTTGTAGTTCATTACAATTTTAAAGCAGCATTCCATTGTCTTTAAACCAATTCCAGGATAGTTTATCAACGAAATCATTGACCGTAAATCATCTGATTTAACAGCTGAATCTATCGTGTCAATCTGCTTTTGAGTACGAATTTTTGTAACAGCTTTTTTCTTGTTGTCTGGTATCGCAAGCCATCTACTTTTGAATGTTTCGTATAAATCGTCTGATGCGGAAGGATCATAATCATAGATTTCAACTGGGATATTGCATTCTGAGAGATAGCGGACCATCATATCTTTAACAATCTGCTTGTCTAATCCTCCATTATTGGTACCTAATAAAGGGAATGCCACAGATTTGATTCCATGACTTTCGTAAGTCTCAACGAATTTAGCCAATCCTTTTTCAATATATTCATATTTACTTGGATATTTCCAATGAAATTTTGTAGGAAAATTGAGAACCCATGGATCTTTTTCCTCTCCTTTGTAAATCCATAATTTGCCAATGTTTATTAAATGTTGGTGACAATAGTCCTTATATATATCAAACATTTTAGGATAGCGCAGTTTATATACCAACGCAATACCCTTCCCCATAACTCCAACACAGTTAACTGTATTAACGACGGTTTGGGCTTTTGTATTAAAGATGTTACCTTTTATAAATGCTATGTTATTCATCATTTATGACTTATATATTAACCATTCTTTTGTATCTGCTCTTGGATTAGGATCAATTAAGTATACCTCAGAAGGCGGATTATGTTTGTCAAATACAACAGAAGGATACATAATAATACCTGATGTGGTCCTATTCTTAATCAATTCCTTATTTTTAATTTTACCTCCTTTCACCAAGAGATAGGCACATCCATTGATGTCATAGTCTGATGTAATAGATATGGCATCCTCATTATCTGTCATTTTCAACTGCCTGTTTTCATGAGAATACATTCTATAATCAACTTCTATTTTAGAAACAATCTCATCGTCACCCAAATAGTTAATAAGCAAATCTTTTTGGAATTCATCATAGCAAATGATTCTCAATGATTCCAATTGCATGAAATCAAGCTCATCTTTCACTAGAAACTCTTGTTGTGATTGTTCTTTTATTCGTTTTAAGAATTCATAGAATATTGACATCCATTCTCCAGAAGACACTCGTTCTCCATCAAAGTAATTATTGGTCAGAGATTTTGAATCTGATATGTCGTGATATAAATATTCCAATCTAAGACAATCTGGTTTTTCTGTAAGTTTTAATACTGAAGCCGCATTAGTTTGTAGGTTACCTGTGCTATAGTAGCACTTTTCGGGATATTTTGCAATAATTTCACGAATATCAAATTCAAAAAATACAGGCATTGGACACTTTGGCAAGTGTAAATCACATGCTTGCGAGTAATAATTCTTGCCATAATTTGTTTCAAGACTACTATCCCATCCAAGACATTCGTTGTAGAATTGTGTAGGAGATTTTGGACGATAATAGAATCTTGCAAATGGATGTGCCTTACTAGTTCGATGTACCACGGAACCTGCTGCATCAAATTTCAAGGATTTTGTTTCTTCTGCCTTATTTCTACTCATTATCTTTCTGTTCTTGATAATCTCTATTGCGTTGAACAAGTGCGAAAAATGATAAACTTTGAGTTTTCTATAGCCATTCGTGTCGCATTTAGACAATGTCTCGATAAATTTTACTCTATTTAATTCAGAAACAAAGTCTTTATATAAGTCAGCAGTAAAGTCAACAGATTCATTTTTGCTGAATGCAAACCAATCAATACTATTTCTATATTGATGTAAGAAATCTTCAGTAAATAGGACTGATGATGACGAAAGCTTAGTCCAATCAATTTTGTCCTTAATGCTATCAATGACAGAAAGGTCTAACTGATTATAATCAAATCTGTTGTTTATTGATTTCCATATCAGATAATCCTTATACTTTACCAAAATTGGATTTGTAAGTTCAATGTGCTCTGAAACATATGACCAATTGAGGAACTCAATAAATTCATCAAGAATCTTTTCTTCCTGAATCTTAATAACGTTCTTGTTTGATGTAAGTATCTTCCAATCTAAGAAGTCTCTATATTCTCTGACAAAAGATAAATCAATATTCTGATTCTTTGATAGAGCACTCCAATTAATCTTTGCTTCCTCTTCGATTGCTCGCTTCAAGCTCTTAATAGAAGGGGAGAACGACGGATTGCTTGATAACTCAAACCAATTAATGTCAATGCCATCCATTAACTTAATAAGTGTGTCATCAATATGCAACTCTCTCTTTGCTACTACATCGTCCCAAGATATGGCGGCTTTTATAACTGGGTCCTTGAGAATTTCACGCAGTTTTGTATCATTCCATTTTATCGTTGAATTTTTAGACAGGGCACTCCAATCCCATTCTTTTTCTCTATTCTGGAAGATAAAGTCGAAAGTGATATTCGTACCAGTATTTGATGATAATGCTTGCCAATCCCATTTTTCTTCGATGAAACTGCTAACCATATTATCATCAATGTTTATATCTTCTCTCGTTGATATAAGTTTGAAATTCAGGCGATCTCTGTACTTACGTAGATACTTTCCGTTATGAACTGGGGAAAGACAAATACCAAACTGACTTATATAATTCCAATCCCAGCGTTCAGGTGTAAGCTCATAGAATACGTCATTTTTCTGCTGAATGGAATCAAGTTTTGTCAACTCGGAAAAATTCCAATTGTATTTTTCATCATTAAGTTTTGATTTAATGATAGCTTTCCATGTTCTAAATACATAAGTATCAGAATCATAGGCAAACATGTTGTTGGCAGCTTGAGATGCTGATAACGCTTTATTATCTACATAGCTATGCTCTTTGCTGACAAAGTCGTCAAGATCAAAAATGGCTTTATATATATAACTATAATTCCATTCGTATCCATTAGTAGGATTGTATTGTTCCGATAATTCCAATAATTCAGCAGGAGTATACAAAGATGTGATTGTTTTCCAACACTGTTCCTTTGTGTCGGATTCAAGATCAGCTATAGAGTCTTTTATATGTTCAAGATTGTCCTTGACATATGATCGATTGATTTTCTCATTTAATATAATTTCCCAATCCCAATATTGAGCATATTTAGCCAGATTATCAACGATAAAACCGGTATCAAATCGTTTGGTTATAATGTTCCAATCCCATACAGCATTTTGAAGATTCTTGAATTTAAGAATCTCTGGTAATGGCATACCTTCATTCAAAATATTCCAATCAAGATGCTCTGCTAAGCTTGGTGTATTCTCAAGCAATAAACCAAAATCCATATCCTCCATATTTGAAATACGAGAAGATACGATATTCCAATCAAGATAATCTGCTTTGCTAGATAGAATATTCAATAATACCTTATCTCTAACTGATTCAGATAGAAGATGCCAATCCCATACACTATCCAATTCAGAATCATTAAGATCATTATCATCAAGCAAAGAAGTTATTCTGTTTACTGCAGTATCCTTATCCCACAAAGACACGTAATCCTTAAAATGGATATGCAAGAATTCAGAATCAACTCTGTTAGTTAAAACAGACCAGTTCCAATAATCAACATAATTCAGGATATGTTCTTCGATGAAACTTACGTCTAAATCTTTAGAAAGTACAGACCAGTCTAGTGCAGATTTGCAGTTATCTAAAGAACCTGGAATTTCTTCTAACAACGGAATCAGTCTTTGTGATATGATCTCTTTATTCCATTTTTCACTTAGATGACGGAAAATGAAATTGACGCTTAGATTTGAAGACAGGCAATCCCATATGCTGTTGTTTATGAACCAACCATTTGCTGTTGATGTTTTTTCTGCAATTTTGTTAATAAATACAGATAGTCCTAATGTGTCAAAGTAACGCTCAATCAAATCGGATGATGTTGCGTTTAGCCAATTTGTAATAGCATCAGTGTGAGCGTTTAGCAATGCACAGAATCTCTCATCAGAAGCGATAGTTTTGTTCCCTGCGAGTTTATTCCAATTCCAAGGAAAATCTAAAAACTTCATCACTATATCAAAGTCGTTAACTATAGATGACACAAATGATGCGTTTTCCTCACTCTTCATCCATTGGATGTGAGAAGCAAAGAACTCGGCTGTAAACACAGTTGACGAACGTTTCATCCATTCGCTGTAAAGTATTTTATCTTGGCCAATATAGAGTATGTCTTCTGATTCTGCGAATTTTTTATTTCTTGACAAACCGTTCCAGTCCCATGAAAAATTAGGGTATTCAGTTATCAATGATATGTCTTTGATATTTTCAGAAATGTAGGTACAATCGCTAGCAGAGCTGATTTTTACATGATATTTTTTGAAGAACTCCGGAGTCCATTCAATATATGGGTACTGGGCAAAGCCAGTAACAGAACCGTTCGTGTTCCAAATTAATATGTCACACTTTTCCAGATACTCGATAAGAACATCAGACCATATATAATTTTCCTTTGATCCAAGATTATAAGAAATCAAATGTCCATTTCTCTTTATAGATTTCACAGCCTCTGCAAATTCATTGTTTGAGACAATTAATTTTGTAAGGTTATCATCTGAGAATATTTTATCGAGAACCGTCTCTATATATACAGCAATATGTTCCTGCAATATGCTAATATTCTGTATTACAAGATTTACATCTGCTTCTCTAGTAAAATAAGACCAATTCCATCTCTTATGACAATATTTTACTATAAGATCCTGGTTAGATGATGGTAGCCAGCTAGTAAGATTATAGAAGTCAATGTTTAGATGATCTATGTTATTTACTACAAAATCGACATCAAGGAAAGGCTTTACGATTTCCCAATCCCACTCGATATTTGTGTTTTCATCGCACAACATCAATTCCTGTGCTTGCTGCTTGGTAATATCATTTCGCGAAAGAACGATGCTCATTTCCCAAGCATATATTGCGCATGATTCAATAATGAAGCTAACTGGCAATCTACGAGAAAGAGTAATCATGTCAAATTTTGAACATGATTCTCCAATATGCTGGATAATTATATCTTCAGGACAATATTTTGATATGTAATCCCAATTATTGTTATTGCAAAATTCATTAGAGACTATATAGTTATATGTAGCTATATCGCTCCAATTGGTTCTAGAATCTCTTACAATAAAATCAAAATCATCTTGCTCTATCTCGTCTTCAAAATATCGTATTTCATTATAGTTAATTGTTGAATCAGCATTATTGATCAACTTTGAGTATAACGCCTTCTTTATTTTCTTATTGAGGAAATACGCATTTTGCTCTCTATACAAAATATCGGTCGCAGCAACAGATACTTTGTCATTTAACAAAATAATTGGATAAAAATCGTCATTAAGTTGATAGAGACAAACGTCAACACTTTTAGATAAATATTTCCATTCAGAAAGTGTATTCGCTTCAAAAACGTTTGTAGTTTTATTAGACTGAAGATTTATTCGTTTTATCAAATCATCAGTATACTCTATATTGATTTCGTCTGGATTAAAGTCGGTAACCACCTTAACGTCTGTAATTTCTGAATAGAAGCCTAATTCTGAATAAAATGGGAAATCAACTGTGTCTATTGATAACTCAGACTTATTGACATTCTCGAGCAAACGTTTCTTCCCTTCATAGAAAGAAAATTTGCAGTTCATTTCTAAAGCCTTATTACCTAATCCTGTAAGACGAATATATTTTATGGCTTCTTCTTTTACAGAAGTTTCCTCATTATCTTCTTCTGATTCCTCAAAGTCTGAGTTTTCTTCAAAACATTGATCAACACTATCAGACTCTTCAACAGCGAGATGCCATTTGAAAATGGAATCAATCATGCTGTTAAAGAGAGAGACCTCTGCTTGATCACGATAGAAGCGTTTGTCGCCGAATGTTTTTTCAGCAACATCAAAACCGAGAGTTAAGGCTATATCCTCCTTTGTTATCTTATTGCTCTCTAGTGAACTAATCAATCTAAGTAAAACTAACTCTAATTCGGACAAATCTTCTGTCTTATAGAATCTTACGGTGCATGAAGTTTCCTTTACAGGCCATTCACGAAGTTTACTATCTTTGAGTAAAGACTTGTAAACTAGTGTTCCATTATTTATAATATCACTATATTGCATAATTAATTGTCTGCTATGTTATGTAAATGTTGCAAATAAATACCATACCAAAGTCCAGTGCCACTCACATGGATTTCTTTTATATTGAAGCGATCCATAAGCGACAAGAACATTGGAAGGCCAAGACGCATTGTTATCTGGTCATCAAGTCGTTTACTTCCTCTTGATGATTCAAAATCATACTCATTCAACTGATCAACAGTATCAAACTGGTCTAGAATTGCCTGAGTACATGTCTCGATGCAAGCTTCGATCTTCTCACGAGTCATAACTCTATCATGTTGAGCTGCATTATTCTTTCCGCCTGTAGCATGAGTGATAGCCGTTCCAACGCTAATACAGAAACTTTCAGTTTCGGATGTCATTGCATCTCCCATATTCTTGTAGAATACTACCAATCGTTCCTTGATTTTTTGGTCACTACGTTTTAATGCCTCATATACAGGTGTATCTCGATCCGAGTCCAAAAATAATATGTTTCGTAAAGCTGTAGTACCAAGATTGATACTATATGAACTTACAAGATCACTATTTTGGAATACAGACACCTCGGTTGATCCACCGCCTTGGTCTATCATGATAACATGCTCAGAAGTAAGCATTTGCTGCTTGTACCTGGAGCTAAATAAGTATGCAAACATTGTAGAAACAGATTCTTCTTTCTTGGAGAGAATGCGAACATTAATGCCAGCTCTTTCTTTAATGAAAGCTACAATCTCATCACGATTTCTGGCAGTTCGATACGCTGCAGTAGCTACTGTATATACGACATCTACATTCTCTTGCATCATTACTCGCTTCCAATTGCGAATAGTCGGCAGTACGTTCTTCTCGAAATAACGCATGTTCATGTCATTTTGAGAGTCTAATCCCTTACCAGTTTCTGTTTTGTTAGCGTTTCTGATGAAATTCTGGAAATTGAACTCGTCAACATTTGCGTTTCTTATTAACTCTTGATCTTTGCCAATCAGACATTTTACAGCCTTGGTTGAAAGTTCAAGAACTGCAATTTTTGGATTGGTTCTATTTGCATCTGGACGCAACCAAGTTTCAATTACTCTAAGATGTCCATCTGTTTCCGGATTAATATCGCGAGTATTGAGATTTGCAGAGCGATTCTTTGATATTGGTCGTGGACGCTTCTTCATTAACTTGTGCTCCCAGTGAATTATTTTTCCATTAGGATTTGTCTTGATACTTTCAAAAACATTCTTATAAATAGCTTCACCTTCTTTGTTTTTATAAGAAGAATAGTGAGCACTATTACCGACAATAATTAAAAGACGCTTTGCACGTGACAATGCTACATTTAATCGGTTTGGTGATTTAGCGAAGCCAAAATCCGTTTGCTTCCTAAATCCCAGCTCTTTGTAAACACGATAATCTGGAGCTTGTTTCTCGTTTTCAGCAATACAATTACTTCTGACAAGAGAGACAATAACGATATTCCTCTCCATACCTTGGAATCTGTCAACAGAACTTGGCTTCAATGTCAGTTTACCAGAGTATTTACCTTGTAATTGTCTTAATAGTCTTAGCTGAGCACCGTAGAAAGTGATCAATCCAATTTCCTTATCTTCTTCGCTTGAAAATTTGTTGTTATATGCTTCAAAGGAATCAGAAGTTGCCAACTGTGAAAGCACCCATTCAATGGCATCAACCTCTCCACGGTTGGTACGTGAGGTTCCTTCCGCAATTTCAGGCGAATTTGTATCAATCCATATCACATGATTTTCAGGTGATATAAGCCCATCTATATTGATTCCATGATAACGAGAGAATGGCGTACCCTCTGATTCGTAGTCTTCATTTATAAAACCACATTCCAAACCTCCATCTTTGGTATAGAATTGTTCAATGACTTTATTGATGTCAGGATGCATCCTATACTGCTTCCTAAAGGTGCCTTTGATGGAATTGTCTGCCTGTGTAAAGAGTCGTTCAAAATGAGATTTTTCAAGTTGATCAAAATGGTATCTTACAAATTTTTCCAACTCAATTATCTGTTCTTTCTCTTCTACATCAACTGTTTGGAGTGCTTGATAATGAAGTTTATATAGAATATCTTCTCTGTCAAGATTAGGAGGTAATTGACGATGATCTCCAATGATTATAGACTTTGTTCCATAAACCAAAGGCATAGATAATTCAGAAGGGGTTGCTTTCGAAGCTTCATCTTGAACTACTACGTCAAAAGCTAAATGCTCGTCATCCTTAAAGACATTTTTGTATCTTTTCATAAAACGACTCTCAACATCTTCTTTCTGAGATTCTATAGCTGCATAGTTCTTTTCGGTAATAGAACTACATGTTGCGCCAATAACATTACAATTATTACGATAAGAATTGAATACTTTTTTGCGAAACTCAACAGGAAGATTTAGCATAAAATGGAACCATGCTCTTTCTATCGTTTCATCTTGAATTTGAGAGCGGTTGATAATATTCTTCATCCATCTAACTAATACATTATTGTCCTTGTTAAAAAGCTTATATTCATCTGATTCTTCAATTGCTCTGTTGTCCTCTGAAAGAATGTAGTTCTTTGAAAAATCAATGTCAGCCCACTTCATCATCTCGGTGATGGCGTATGGTAAACCTTCTGATGAAAATTTATCACCAGCTCCAATTCTAATAGGTTTTACTATGTTATGGTCTGAGAACTTCAATCGATCTAATGCGTTATCAACAGCCAAGTTCGCTTCAGATGTAAGCAGAGTTCTGTCCTTTGGATTAGCCAATGCTAATTGCCATATCAATTCTGCAATAGCAGTTGATTTTCCTGTTCCTGGAGGACCCTGAATAACTGCAAGGTCTTTAGCTTCCACAGCTTTAGCAATAGCTTCTATCTGCCATTCATTAAGATGCTTATTAAGTTGATTGGCTTCAATATGCTTAATTCTTTCCTTAACTTTTTTCTCATCTGTAGGAGTTGCTTTGCTGGCATCAAAAAGATAACTTGCAAGCATCGGATTCCTAAGCTGCTCAAAATTCTCGGTGATAAAATCAAAAGATTCTTGCAAGCGATTTACTTTTTCAGAATCTCCGGTCAAATCTGTTGATACCATAGTTAGTCGCTTTTCGCTAACTAATTTTTCCACAGCATCAAGTTTCTCTTTTTCAACTACAAAAGTAAGAACAGGGTAGTTGACATTTTTTAGCTTGCCAACTTCAATTCCGTCACAACTGAAAATTTCTCCACGGAGCGTTCCAATTACTACAGCCTCATGCTCTTGCTGTCCAAAAACATTTCGTTCGATATAAAACTTATCCTGTTCCTCTAAAGGGAATATTTCAAAGTCAAAAGGTATAGGCTCATATTCTTTAGTCTCGCCAGTATCTTCGTCTTCAATGGTAGAACCCTCCTGGATCTCTTTCAATATATCACGAAGTGCAATAAAGAAATCTCTTGCTTGAGAATGAGAACTATAAGCTTGGCGGAAAGATAATTCTCCTTGCTTATTTGCGACAATTACGATATTAGGGAAGCAGTCACCTAACTGACTTTCAATACCTTCTCTTTTATCTTTCTTGTAGTTCCAAATTTTTCCTTCTATATATGGTTGTGGAAAGAAATTCATATAAAGGCACTCACATTCTTCTTCAAACGCCTTTAATGATGCAGTAGAAATGGTATCTATGTTTGCATAAAAGTTCCATGAATCTTTACCAGCAGGGATTAGCTCAGTATTGAATCTTTGTTTGAACGACTTTTGAAAAAGTTCAAATTTTGATTTGGTATTAGCTTTAATAACCAATTTGCCATCCGCACGATGAAGTTTCGCTGAGTTTACATCAAGCAAAATTGGCTGCTTCATATACTGAAGCAGACACTTGTTAATCTGAGTAAATATCTTCCAGATTTCACGAATTGATTTTTCTTCTCCTGCAAGATTATCAATATCAACCGCAACTTGTTCCCTTATTGCTTGTTCGTCAACTTTCTTTTTACTGAGATTGTATCGTGGGTTTCCAAACTTATCGGGTTTTCCTTGTCCAAGGATAATGACCTCAATTTCCTGACCAACCTCAAGATCGTTTGATACTTGACCGAACTTACATGGAACTTCTGAGTAATGAATCATTCCTGATGCTCGACCTTCAAGTTTTACAAATGCACCAATATCGTTAATATTAGCAATTTGAACCTTTATTTTATCTCCTTTATTGTATTCCATATTATTCAGTTTCTTTTTCTATCATAATAATTCCATTTGGTATATATGCCGTAGCCACCAAGCACCCATCAAATAATTCCACTATCACACGCTGTTGACCTGCAATCCTTGCTACTCTGCCATGAATACCCTTGAATTTACCTTCCGTAACAACTACGTTATCACCCAGTTTAAACTGGATGTTGTCGGAAGTAATTGGGATGATGTGAGGATTCTTGATAGAAGTGAGGCTGATAAAGTTGTTCATGGCTTCATTTTGGATTGTGAGCGGTGGATTGCAATAAGGATTGTCTTGACGATGGATTGTGTGGTCAAAGTAGTAGCTGAGCAAGGCTCTACTATCATTTGTCACAACTTTATTGTCATGAATCAAAGTTTCTACTTGTTCTGCTGTGACGTGAACAAATAGAAATGAGGGAAGAAGTGGTTCTGTAATGATTCGTTTCTTGTCATGTTTCTTCACTTCTTTGTATCGCATAGGAACATAACATTCAAATCCTTTAGCTTCTACAAATGCTTTTGCCTTGATAATGCGTCCATATGAAACTCGCAGAACAAACCATTGTTTGTTTTCGGATGGTGCATTCTCTACCGACACCCCACCTTTGTTCTTTGAGATGGAGGGCGTACAAGAGGTAAGTCTTGCACTTGGACACGATGAGCCTGTGTCGGTAGGCTGCCCATTATACAATGAAGCGTCAGCCGTTAAAGGCTGTTTGGTGTTATCTTCCAATGTTATTGCTCAGAGGTTAGATTAAACCAATAGACTTTCTTTTGATAGAATTGTCAATTATTGACCACAAAAGTAGGAAATCTTATTCAGATGAAAGAATAAATAATTGGAAATCTTTATTTGGGGCATCACATTTCTATAATTTAAGGTGATTTGTGGTAATTAACGCTACACATCGCCTCAAATTGTCATTATCTAGATAAGCCTTGTGGCTTCTTTTTTGGTGATGCTCCTAACCCCAACTTCTGTGTTCCGTCCCAATTAGTGAGCTGGTCAGCACAACCATTGGAGCCACCGAGTGAAACGTATGTATCTGCGCTGCACGACATGTGATCAATGAACGAAAGGAAGTTCTGAATGATGGGTTCGGTATAAACAACCTCATCGGTAGCAAAGAGTTTTGTCCAGTGTGCGACACATTCTCTCCGATAGTTGCCACAACCATTCCAATCCATGCTTGCGAGAAATCTTTCAACTGCAAATTTTGCTCCTTGTGGAGAGCGAAGCACAATGTTGGATTTTGTGGCAGTAGCCATAATACCATAATAGATTGCTTTGGCTTCTTTCTCATAGAAATCTATTCTGCTTGATTGCGAAAAGGCTTTGAGCTGTTCATGACCTTCATTAATGAATCGGTCAAGTACATCTTGGAATCTGTCTTGTCTTGCCTGTTCCTCACGTTTTGCCTCCGCTTCTTGTTCCTTGCGTTCTTCCACACGTTTAACAGCTTCAATTATTTCTGGCTGCTTTGTCAAGTCGTTCCATTGAAGAACCAAGATTTTGTATTTCTCCCATAAAGTATTGTAATCAGTCTTGAGTCTTGTAATGTCCTCGTTTTTTGAGACTAAATGGGTATTGAGACTTTCAATAACTGCATCCTTTTGAGTGGTTACTCGTCTGACTGCGTTCTCGTCAAGTTGCGATATGCGTTGTTTCACCTCCGTATTTTCGGCCTTTAATGTATCATTCTCATTCTGCAATGCCTTATTATCAATAATCAGTTTGTTGAGTTGCTGCATATAATAAGTGTAAGTTTTGTTAACAGATGCTCGTATACCATAATTCTGCTTATCACGTTCAACATTGATGGCGGTTACAAGAGCCTTGATAGCATCATTGATGTTTGTTGTCCGTTCCTCTCGCCAAGTCTTTTGTCCGATAAGTGCAGGAATAGGAATGGCAAGTTCTTTCTTAACTGCATCCATTGCCTCTTGAACAGGTGTCTTGATATTGAGAAGAGGGAAGGTGAGCTCTTGCTTGTCAATAGTGGCAAGAACAGCGTATTTCTCCACCTTGTCAAGAGCAGCTTTCGCCTGTCGCTCGGCTTCAAGAACCACCTTGTTCTTATGCCTTCGTCCTCGTTTTTCCTCCTCGGACAATTCATTGTAAGGGGTACCGCGTGCAAGACCATACTTGCGGCCAACCTCATTGTGATAGTCTGTATGAAGTTGCGAGAGATATTCCGACTTTGTTTTTCTCGTCTCTCCCCACACCTTGGCATAAGACACACACTCAACATAATCCTTTGAGGCAGTCTGCTTAGTGTAGTTGTCTCGTTCCTCTTTGGGTAATGCTCTCCATTCCTTAGTTGAAAGCACTATGTCGGGATTGTTCTTGTTGACATACTTGCTACCAATGCGTCCACGTTTCTTGACTTTCTCCACAGGAATAGTCTGCACATGGGCATGGATACTTGTTTCGTCACAATGGACTGCGAAACTGATAATATTCTCCTCGCCCCATTTTCGACAGGCAAAGTCGTAGGTGTCCTTTGCCCATTTATAAATGCCTTGTTGCAATACGATGTGGCTATGATCTGCATCAGGATTGGCAGTGTCTATCCTTTGGTTGCCAAAAGCGAGGTCGTACAGCACGTCGTGGTCGCCACTGAATATCATGCCGACAGTGCAGTTCGGACTGTTCTTTGATACTTGGTCTGGATGCCTGGCATCCATGTATGGCTTGAATCTCAATTCATCAAGGCGCATCTGAATGCGCTCATGGAGGGGAATGGGATTGGAACCAAGAGGGACAATCTTTCCATCCTTGACTATCTCGAAGTTGAGATTCTTGCGAGAGAAGTTGTAATGATTGTTCTTCTCCTTGTCGGCATTCTTCAGACGATAAACATTCTCGTCCCAGCCTCTGCGCTCGGCTTCGTTGCCCACTTGGGCGGAGAATGATTTCTTGTCTTTGCCGACATGGATAGCGGCACGTGGTATGTTGCTTTGCATATTGTATTTCTGTCTTGTTGTACATTGTAAAAGGCGTAACTCGGTATAATGGCAGCAGGTCTCAGGCGAAGCCTGAGCATAATAGAAGGACTTTTTAAGTGAACAGCGTCAGCAGGTGAATCTAAAAGTCCCTATTATGTTCATGGACTTTTGCAAAAAGTCGGCTCCCTCACGAAAGACTGCCTCTATCCTTGACTATCCGCCATCTGTGCGTTTTCCGTCCGGTAGGTTAGATTACGATAGACCACCTTTGTCATCATCTCGTTGAGTCGGTCGGCAATTCGGTCACCATATCGCTGACGGATTTCCTTGGGCTCAAGGTTTGTGGTGAAGACCGTGAACAGTTGTGCGTCATACCGCATAGCCAAGAGTTCCTTGATGGGATAAATGAAATTGCCGTAGTCCTGCACTTCAGCAGGTTCAGTACCAATATCGTCTATACCTAATATATCAGCTTCCGCCAATTTGCAAAACTTATTATAGTCCGTCTTGCGGATTTGCACAATCTGCATGGCATTGACAATGGTAAAACTATAGTAGTTATCAGAACTATGTCCAGCATTAGGCGATAGGTTCGGTTTGAGGATTTCCAATCGTCTGACAAGGTTCTGCAATGCCTTGAGCATAGTGGTCTTGCCGTTGCCGCATCCGCCACATAGAACGATTCCGAACTTTGCAGTGTTTGCAGTCAGGCAATTGGCTACCTGTTTGAGTTGCTCTTCAACAAAACCATTATAGATAAACCTGCGATAGCGGAGCTGTACTTCCATGATATATGCTGCCAGAAGATATTCGTATGCCTGCTCCTCCAACATAGGCAGTCTAAAACGCCCCGTCATAGTCCGTCCCTTCCGCAGGAACTGGACAAGTCCTGCGATTTTCTTTTCGTTTGCTATTTCCATATACACCTCCGTTTTTACTGTCAAAAATCTCACACCTTCCCTTTATAAAAGGATCTTTGCTTTGGTGTTTGTCTTTATCTTTAATATGTGTCAAGTCCTGTGTCAAACCATGCGTCAAGTTATCCGTCAAGCCTACTGTCAAGTTATCTGTCCATTCAAGCAGTGTGTAATTGGACGGTAGATGGCGGGATTTGCCTTCTGTAAAAGCGATAAGTTTGCGCTCGGATAGATGCTTCCGTGCCGTGATGACAGTTTGCCTTGAAAGGCGCAAGTCTTCACATATTCTTGTTGTGGAGCACGCAAACGGCATTTTCCAATACCGCTTGTTGCTCTCGTTCACAAGGTAGGCAAACAAGGCTATCTCACTCGCTGGCATTGGCGACAACAAAGCAGAACGCCAAAGCTGGTTCATGTGTTCGATATACGTCATACGCTCTCTTTACTATCGTTGTCGTAAGCATTAGGCAAGTTCTTGTCCACTTTGCTCTTCCGTTTGCAATAGCCTACAACTGTTTCGTTCATGGAGCGAGCGTGTGTAATGGCTTTGACTGCCGAGGCAGGGTACATGTTCTTGTTGCCAAACTTGATGTGTTGCAAGTAGCCTGTGCGATGCCACTGCCATAGAGTAGCAGGACATACATTGAAAATTTTACAAACGTCCTCTGTTGTAAGAAAGGTTTCCTCAGATACTTCCTTGCGAACAGACGCAGCTTGTTCCTCCCATTCCTTGCGTGACTGCGCCAAGAGAGCATTTGCAAAATGGTGAAGGTCTTCAGGAGTAACGGTTAGTGCAACCAGGCCTCCCATCTTTGTCAATGACATGATGTCAACCATATTTTTTCTTTTAATATTCGTTATACATACGCTGTTTTGCTCGTAAACCAGGATGCTCTTTCTCGCAGCGTGATAAAAAAGAAACACCGCCAATCCGCTGGTTTGTCGGATTGACGGTGCAAAGGTATATGGCTTTTGACGGCTCTCAAGGAGATTTGAATAGGCAGTAGGATGCGACTACTATTGACTACTCTTTGTTAATGGAATTAACGTGACAATATCAAAAATCCTTAGCCAAATGCTGTTTTACGTTTGACTAAGGATTGTAAATGGTAGCAGATTGTCAGAAACGAAATATGCTGCGACAATATGCAATAATCATAGAAAGGAAGTTCTTGCGTCCTAATTTGCAGTCGTAGAAATGCACCTCATTTTCATTGGTGACATTGTAGCCTATGGCATTTCGTAAAGACCTTCTGTGATATTTGATTTTCTCCTCAACCTGTTTCTTGACGGCATCGGACTCGTATTTCAAGTTTATATGATACTTGCTGAAATACTTGTCGAAACTACTTTTCTTCAGGTTGAACTCATCGACCAGCAGACTGCGAGGAATTGTTGGAAACAATATGCCGTCCTCTATTGCACAATGGATAATGACGGCTGCATCATCTGGATGTTCACCTCTGATAAGCTGGTGAAGTCCGTACTGGATAGCATAGTATTGGGCTGCGAATGGAGTATATTCAATAAGTTTGGTCGGACGTTCTTCATTCGACACCCCACGAATAATCTTCAAGAACCCTAATACCATCTTTTGGGTTATGCCATCAAAGTGCTTCCGTATCAGTTCCTTGGTCAATGCCTCCATCTCGTCATAATGGCAGTTTCCTCTAATGGCAATATATTTGAGTGTCTTGCGGATTGAAGGTTTCTTTGCCAATTCTTTCCAAGGTGTAGTTTGGTATGACATAACAGCAAGAATGGTCATGCCGAAGGCTTCAAGACTTGGCTTTTCGATATTTTCGTTCACTTTCGTTCCATCAAATTCTTCCTTTATGAGCGAAAGCATGAACCTAACGTTCTCTTCAGTTATGTTGCGAGGCTTGCCGAACTGTTGTTCAAGATCCTCGCCGAGTTCGTTTATGTTCATGCCTTTCGGTAATTTAACTGTCTAATTTGCTCGTTGAGCATTGACAACTTGCTTATCAGTTCATCAAAAGAAGGCACCTGTCCGAAAATCATGTGCTCACACATGAACTTATAGTCATCTTGCCATAGTCTTGCAATATCCTCGTTAGGCACGATACATAATGTGGCAGGATATAGCTCATCATAGTTGAAGCCCTTAAGTCCGATGAACTTTCTGCGATGTTCAAGTACCGCCTTATACAGGGCTTCGTTGTGGATTGCACGGTCAGCAATTTTGTTTTCAGAATCCATCATCATTGCCAAATCATATATATGGCGAGACATACGCTCCACTCTGACCTCGCTCTTCCTGAACTCTTCATGCAGCAGGAAAACCTTTTCAAGGAAAGTACGCTCGGGGATGACAGCGTTCACCTCAAATGGCTTTTCTGCAAATGGAGCTTTGCTGAAATGGGCGTCAATAGCAGCGTTGATTGCTTTTTTCTCAATAGGCTCCATCATCGATCTGCCGCTGATTTCTATCTTTACCGTATTCTTGATATATGGTGATACTTCATACAAACTATGATAGGTTATTGTTATCACTTCTGGGTCTGTTGTCGTGACTGGTGTGATTACAACATCCACACTAAAGGCATCTGCCCGTATGCCCAAATCCACTAAAGCTTTCCTTACATCATGCTGCATCTTCTCTCTTACGAAAGAACAGGCGGCGCGACGTAGCCTGTCGCTGATTTGAGTCTTCGATAATTCACCGCTAAAGCCAAGGAATTCTCGGCTGAGTGCAATATCCACGTCTTCGGAGAATCTGGCAATCAAGTTCCAACATTTGCTGAGACTTGTACCTCCTTTGAAAGCAATATGTTCTGCATATGGCAAAGTATGAAGGGCTTTCAACACCTGCGTTACCCACCAGTCCTTTTCGATACTTGACGGCGGTAATCCGGTCTGCAATGCCACGGTATTGATAGCTTCACGTTGTCTATCTTCTGGTATGTCTATGAATTTCATCGTGCAATTAGTATTTTGCGCACCCATGCAGGGGCTAGTTTTATATCATGATTGAAATCGTTGTCGTTTACATTCTTTGCGTGCTCGACTAGCACGTTGCGTTCCTCGTTGGTTATTTTGTTCTCGCCTATGGCGCGCATGGCTGTTACAACAAGCATCATCAGCTCTGATTTATAGGCAAAGTTCTTACCCGAAGAAGAATGCTTGAACAGGATGCCACGCCCGTTTCCGATCTTTATCCTACGTGGTGCGCCGTTGGTCAGGAACACGATATTCATGGGCATCTGCGTGGACAATCCGAGACGATTCAAGGCATATGCTCCCATCGGTACTATCTTCGCCTTGTCTCGCTTGGCTATAGCCTGGGCAATGTCTTCAACAGACGGATAGATAATGCCAAGTCCATATTCCTTGTCCTCTTTGGGGTAATAATAAATGCCATGAGCCAACCGTACCAACATTCCGTCGGTGTACATTCGATGGAATGTTGACTTCACGGCTGATGGTGTTCCGCAGTCTGCATAGTCTTGTTGAAAGACTATCGAACCACGTCCTTTCCCTCTAAGCCTCATTTCTATCTTATTTACAGTGCTTTGGCTTGATGTCTGTACCATATTTTTGAAACCTTTTTGTTATATTTTTGGTTCTTGTTTGTCTGCAAAGGTATAGTATTTTCTTCTAAACGCCAACGTTTTTATTGAATATCCGTTTTTGAAACGCAATTTTGGCAAACTCGCAATAGGTCAGTCTATCAATTTCACCAGCTCGCGTTTCATCTCGTTGTCGATTTCTCTGTAACGTGCAAAAGCTCGACTGCCATCTGTGTGTCCCGAAAGAGATGCAACAAGATTTGGATCTTTCACCTTCTTGTATAGGTTGCCGATGAACGTCTTTCTTGCAGTGTGGCTTGTCGCAATATCGCAGATTGGTTTCTGTATAGGCTCACGAGTCTTGTTGTCAATAACAGTCACCATGCGGTCAATGCCGAGCAGTTTCAGAATTTTCTTAATCTGACGGTTGTATATGTTCTGATTTATCTTTGGCAACAACCTCGTTTCAAGGTCTGCATATTTAGCGAGAATCGCTTTCGCCTTATCATTGAGCGGTACTCGGATGGTGCGTGGTTTGTGGTTCTTTGTCTTTTCAGCAATGTATTCCACAGCACCATCAACGATGCTGGCACGTGTCATCTTTTCAAGGTCTCCCACACGGCATCCGATGAGACAATGAAACATGAATATGTCACGATATACTTGTGTGGATGGCGTTTCGTTACTGAGGTCGGCATAGTAGACTTTGTCACGCTCTTCAAGTGTCAGATAAAATGGAGGACTGTCCAGCACCTTAGGCATCTCAAAGGTGGCGAAAGGGTCGTTTGTCGTGATATTATGCTTCAAACACCAGTTCACAACCGTGCGTATTCTTCTGAATATAGTATTGATGGAATTTTCCGTTAGTTGGCGTGGTTTGAAACGCTCCTCTATGTCATCGAAGATTTGAGGGTAATGCTCATAATATCCAGCCTCGTTTACCAGATATTTATGAAACTCACGCAAGTCATCGGCTGTTATGGCATCAAGTCGCATGGTGTAACCTCGTCTACGCATAATTTCCCTTTGGAAACGCTCGAAGTGCTGCAGCTTACGTACGTTATGCTCATGATGCCTTATGGATTCCTTTTCCATCGGATGGTTCTCGGCATACTGTTGGCATTGGTACACAAGGCTGTATTCGTCACCTTTTCTGCCTTGGCGGATGTTGATGTTTGGATGATGAAACTCCTCAATAACACCTTTTAGCCAACGGCTGTCCGCTCCATGATAATATTGTGCGGATATAAGCGCCGTCAAGTCCTGCACGGCTTTGTCGAATGCCGTGCGCTTTGCCTCCGCTACAAGAGCCACACGTGTCTTGTACCCCTGCCGTTCCGCGCTCCAATGATTAGGATTGATGGATAACTCGCTGACAGCCTTGATGTCAGTCTTGCCGTCACGCACACGGAAATAAACGTGCGCCTGGTCGGTTATGTTGTTCTTTGCCGAGGTTTCTCGGATGAATGCTGTTACTTTCATGCTACTCTATATAATGATGTATAACTGGTAGACTGTATAAACGTTAGTTGATGAGGTTGACAAGATTTACTTTCGTTTCCTCATCAATCTCTCTGTATCTGGCGAAAGCTCTGCTTCCGTTTACATGTCCTGTCATGGAACTCACAAGCTCAGGGTCTTTCACTTTCTTGTATAGGTTGCCGATAAAGTTGCGTCTTGCCATGTGGCTTGTAGCGACATCACATATTGGCTTCTGAAGCTCCTTTCCTGTGACGGTGTCAAGGATAGTAACCATTCTGTTAATGCCACATTCTCGAAGCACGGCACGGATGCCCTCGTTGTATTGATACACTTGCTTTGTCGGCAGAAGCTTTTCTTGCTTGCCATCGTAACGTTTTAATATTTCCATAGCCTTTGTGGTAAGCGGGACGCTCACGGTCTGCGACCGTTTGCGCATGGTCTTGTGTGGAAGATACTGCAATATGTCACCGACTATATTGTCTTTGGTAAAAGAAAACAGGTCTCCGACTCTACAACCCACCATTGATTGGAAGATGAACAAGTCACGATACACTTCTAACTCTGGCTTGTTATGTAGGTTTGCATTGTAAACCTTGTCACGTTCTTCTATCGTCAGATAAAAAGGTGTGCCTTGTACCGCTGCAGGAATAGTGAACGCATCGCATGAGCGGTTTGTTGTAAACCCCATCTTGATGCACCAATGCCCAACAATACGCAGATGATGCATGATACCTATAATCTGTGTGCTTGACATCTGCTTGGGAGGGTGCATGTCAAGGCTGAACTGTTCATAAAACTCAGGGTAGTCATTGTAATGAATATATTCGTTTATGACATACTCACGAAAATCAAGATACTCTTCGGGGCGGATTGTCTCGCAATAGAGCGTGAAGCCTTCCTTTCCCTCTATTTCCCTCTTGTAGGCTTCATAGCGTTGAAGCTTCTTGATCGTTGGTTTATAAACGAGTGCTGATTTCGGACTCATGGGATGTTCCGCAATGTATTGTTCCATTCTCGAAACAACTGTAGTCAATGTCTCTGTTGACTTTGAAGTTGGATTGACACATTCATCAATCACATTCTTCATCCATGCAACATCAGCAGTCGCAGAGTTATACTGCTCGCTAAGAGCCGTTGTAATGGTCTGCACCAAAACCTTGACTTTCTTCTGCTCGTCAGATGGTAATTTCTTTGTCCTTCGATAGGAAAGTGCATCATTGTCCCAATAGTCAAGCATAACCTCAATGTCGGAACGGACTTTGAGGTCAACATCCTTATCTCGGAGTCGAAAACAAAGATTGGCTTTTGCAGGAGCGTCTTTGTCTTTGGTCTTGCATTCCTTTGTGATGATGGTAATCTTCATGTTCCTATGTTTTTTATTTCAGCCACAAAGGTAATATCTTTCCCGTAAATGTTCCCACATATCCCCAATAAACTATGATTCGTTTAAATCTATTTATGATTTGGTTTTTGTACTTTCTTTCCTTATTATCAGTTATTTGCAGGTATTATCGTCAAAATTCATCAAGTCGAATCATTATTGTTTTAGTATATACAGTTTCCACGCTTTTTTTGTGTCAATTTATTAACTGGGTTCTGCTTAGAATAAGTTAACACCGATATGAAAGTCGATGAACGTGCATTAAAAGATGTACACACCGTAGGAGGTGGTGAAACTCCTCCCTGTGTTGGACTTACCTCCAACACCCTCCCCAAAGCTCAAAGCACTGTATCTGCGGAGAGTTCACAAACAGGGGTGTCCACCAGAAATGCACATATAGCAGCAAAGCCTAAGGCGCAAAAAGAGGAAGACGTACCTCATTGGTATGCCTTACGTACCACTTATGGCAGAGAGAAAAAGGCATATGACTATATGACAGCCAAAGGCATCACGGCTTTTTATCCTACAATCGATACGGTTAAACTAATAAAAGGTAAGCGCAAAGTTGTTACTGAGTCACGTTTACCTAACATATTCTTCGCTCACGGAACAGAAGAACAGCTCAAACTTTTTGTTTACGACAATGTAAACCTCCCATTTCTTCGTTTTTATTATCATCATACCCATATTGGCAGCAGAATAGAGAAAACTCCATTGATTGTTCCCGACTATCAGATGGATAGTCTCAAAATTGCGTGTGCTTCAGAAGAAGATGATGTTATCATTGTCTCTGGAGAAATTCAGAAGTTCGAGAAAGGTCAGTTGGTACGAGTGATAAAAGGTGAGTTTGAAGGTTTTGTGGGAATAGTAGCACGCCATAAAGGGCAACAGCGAGTGGGGATTGTTGTGGACAACTTGCTGACAGTTTTGACGGCATACGTACCGAGTGCTTATTGTGAGGTTGTAGAAGATAAGCAGAACTAAAAGGTTACTGTACCTTATTATGTAGAAATATAGCAATGATTGTAAAAAAGATATTTACACAAGATTTGCAAATAGCCAAGTCCTTGATAAACAAGGACGAAATGGTTACACGCAAATACTTCTATCAGCAATGCTATCCCCTATTTAAATCCATATATGACAACTACTATACCGACTGTGCAAATTGTAAGGAGTTTATAGATGAAATTTACATTGTAGTCCTTGCCCCAAGCAAGGCAACCGGAAAATGCCAGATGGAAAATTTCAGAGGAGAGAGTACATTGACAAGTTGGTTGAAGACTGCATGTTTGTTTTATTGCTACAAGCAGTTTGAGACAAAAGAGAAAATGCCTAAATATGAGCAATTGCAGAATTCTACTGTAAAAGATAATGATGACAGTGATAGAACTGATGCAATTTACGGCTCTAATGAAATAGACTTCAGCAGTCTCAATCGCCAAGATGCTCTGACTATCTTGAAGCAGATGCCCAACAAACGCTATGCGGAATTGATACGTCTGAAATATTTGGAGTTGAAAACAAACGAAGAGACTGCAATAGCATTAGGTATGACAATGGACAATTATTATAATAAACATAAACTCGCGAAGGAACAATACGAGCGCATCTTCAGAAAGGAGGTTCGCCATGCATAAGGATTTTATGCCACCTGTAAGCATCGAGGAGTTTGCCGCCTATCTTGATGGCAATCTATCAGATGACGAGATGAAAGCAGTTTCGTCTGTGATAGCGAATGATGATGCGATGCAAGACATTGTTCTTAACAGCCAAACGATAGACGAGACTTTGTCCAATTGCGAGCCTTTGGATTTAATGTTACCAGATAATTTGTCATCTGTTGATTTCGAATTTCCACAGTTTGAGGACACTAATGACGATAATTGGAATCAATTAGAAGTAGCAGCGTATGCCCCAGATGTGCCATACTGTGATACATCTATTGAGGATGATGATTCTACAACAGATTATGATGACAATGATTTCTTGCATCATACCAATATTGACGATACTCTAAACGATATCAATAATGACTATTCGCAAGAGCATAATGATATTGAAGATAGCATTCCAGATATAACTGAATAATAAACAAGAACAATATGCAAGCATGCTTTAGCCCATATATGTTGATTAGCTCAACACTGCAATCCGTCTTTTCTTACGACAGAAGAAAAGATCAAGAAAAGCAAGCCGATATATCCCAACAGCACCAGTTGGAGCTACGCAAGGCAAGGGAGGAATTTCAAGACGAACTTGAAGCTCAGAAGATTGCCGATATGCGAGCAAAAATGGCTGTTGCTCGTCGTTATCGTGCTGAAGAGAAATTCGACCAAACTGTATTGCAACATAGGACGGAAGAGTTGAAAATGTATTTTATGCGTTGTCTTCCCATCAAGCAACAAGCTATACCTATTATGCTTGAAGATGCAAAAAAATACAAGGAATTAGGTTATGACAGCACTTGTCCACTTAACGTTGTGCTACTTCATACAAAGCAAGCGATTCTAAGTTATGATGACATTTTTAATGAATTGGATAAGAGTCAAGTACAATTAGGAAATCTTAAATATCGTAGATGGTGTGATAAAGATGTAGCTCACAATTCTGCTATATTGAATCTCCATGCCATTATGAGCAACATCCCGACATTGGTTATTTCTCCTTATTTCCAAGGTGGATCTATTCATTATACGGCATCCATGTGGGAAGCGCAATCTGAAGCCAAACCTATGATTCGTCCTCTGTTCTCATATCAATGTCCTATTGAGTATCTATTGCCTGGGCAAAAGTTTTCAGAAGAAGGTAAGAAAGCTATTCAAGCACAGATGGCTTTGGTTTCTACAATCGTTTCGGGGTGTGCAAGGGATAGTTATATGCTGATGGCACAAGGAAGCATACCTACTTTGCCTAATTTTTTGAAAAACAATCCACATGTATTGAATAGCTTATTGAAACAGGAGAATAGTCAATTATGTTCCTTCATGCTCAACGAGTATAATATGATGAATGATTTGCTTGATAAGAGCGATTGCCCATCACACTTGTTGTCGAAGGAGGATATGAAGCGATTGGCTAACGTTGCAGCAGAAGCGACCAAGGAATTGCAATGTTTAACCCATAAATCTATTGAAGCATAGTATGGATCCTATTACAATGATGGTGGCAAGTATTGGGATGCAATTCTTCAATAACTATGCCAATAGTAAAAAGAATGAAGAGATTCAAGAAAAACAACGTGAGTTTCAAAGGGCAGCTGCAGAGCATGACTTTGAGCGTATGCGCAAGCTTCAAACTGAGTCTGCCAAACTTGCTTTGGAGTTGGAAGCAGAAGTACACAAGGAACGTGTAGAAGACATCAACAGCAACTACGATGCTTTGTTAGACAACCTTGCACATAGTTTTGCCATACAGAACTGGCCTCTGAATGTATTGCCGTTTGTTATGAAAGGCGAGTCGTTTGGTACCCTTTTCAACGGCACTAAATCCATCAATCTGCATTGTATTCTTACACCTTCCAACTGCGATTGGTTCAACAAGAATTTCTATGATGACATCGACTTACGCTTGGAAGCCGAAATGAACAACAATTGGAATGCTCAAAGCACACACCCTATTGTTTATTATGGAGGAGCTTGGAATCGTAGATCTATGGTAAAGGGAATCTCTGTTCCTAATATCGTTGACTTGGATGACATTGAGCTTCTCAGAGTAAAACTGAAGAATGTCCCTATCGTTGTTATTACTCCTTATTTTGACCCTTGGCTTCATTTCAAGGTGAAATTATGGGGTATGGGAAAGGATTCTGATGCTCCGTATCGAATAGATATTCCTCATGGTGACGAAGTTGAGTTCTCTCAAAGAATATTCTCTTATGACTACAATAAAGACGAAGTAGATATAACAGAGGACTTTGAAAATACTACAGTAGAAGAATTTGTTCCGTATCTTGAATGTTTGATAGGATTTATTGCAGATAAGTATTTTTGGAGTATGTATGGAACCCCCGCATCTCTACCAGCACTTCTATGTAAGAATACAAATATTGCTCACAGTAAAGAAAAATATGCTGTAAAGTATGAGGTCCTATTAGACAATGTATCAGCTGATAATCAACTAACGACTAAGCCCGAAAGTATATGGACTTTATTTGCAAGTTCAAAAGATATACTGAGTCCAGTTGCACAGAGAAAATGTGCAAAACAATCTTTAAATTACATTGCAGTCAATAAGGGATTTACAAAGTTTGAAAATAACGAGGAATTAAAACATTCTTTTACAGTAGAAGATAAAGGATTAGTCTTAAATATTGTTGAGAATGTTCCATCGGGTGATATCCATGATTTTTTTTATGAGATATTGCAAAGAATAGAAACCCAAATACCTTGTGTCTATGCAGAGGAAGATGTTATAACATTTGTAGACATCCTTGAGTATGCTATTCAAATTTCAGAAAATGGTCAAAATAATGATATATCAATTAGCATTAGTGAAGATACAATCATAATCGGTGTCTTATGTGCTGACGGAAATAACATCATATCAGATGATATATCTCCTAAATGCTTAGTTCTAAGTTATAAAAAACTTATGATAGCTGATAGATTAGAACTGCGGTCACCATCCTTTATTATAAAGAGTGATAAATTAGGTACAATGTATTGTCAAATTAAAAAACTATACGAAAATGAAAAATTTTGAAGACGAAATGGGCTGGACAGAACGAAAAACTGAGAAGGCCAACTTTGTAGCGCAAATTAAGGAAAGAATGGCTCGTTTCCTTAAAGGAGATCCAAAAGCTACTGTTGAGGATCGCTATGAACTAGAGTCATGTCGCACACTTGAACTAGAATCTATTTCAGAGTGGATTCTTCGTAACAAAAAAGAAGAATACGATGGTGCTCTTCTTGTTAGAATGAAAGATGTGAAGATTTCGACGTTTCCATTCGTCGTAGGAATTATGTTCCTACATGACAATAAAGTATGTTTAGGAAAAGAACATCTGAAAAAGATAGTACATTGTACTTATCTTAGCGAGGAACTTAACGATATGTTTGAAGGAAAAGAATCATTAATCATAAAGTAAAAAGGTATGTTTGATTTTTTAGCAGAAATTGCGGATGCAATTTGGACAGGAATAAAGGGTCTTTGGACCATGTGCAAAAGAATTATCAAAGCTGTGATAAGTTTTGTTCACGATTTAGTTGATGGTCTTTTTGAAATATTAGAAGACATTTTTGGAGACGATGTTCCATCTTCTGTTGATAAAAGTCCAGTAAAACCATTCATTGGTGATATGGATAAATTAATAAAAAGTGCCCCAACTAAAGACTACGGACTTTTCAAACAAAAGAAAAAGAACTATATAAAAGGTGCATATGACACAAGAACTGGAAAAATAATAAAGCCAACTTATGTAGCTGGAGATAAAGTGGACCAAGAAACTATTGACGCAATGGATGACGAGCCAATAATAATCGTTGGATAACATTACGTCTTAATTTATCAATTTGTTAATTAAAAAAATAATGAAAATGGAAGATATAAATATTCCTTTAGTTATCGGATCTGCCATAGTTGGAGGTCTAATAGGTCTATATTGCTATGGAAAATATCTAAAGAAGAAAGGGAACATCAATAATTCACGTCAGAATAATGGTGTTATAAAGGTCTCTGGTGAAGATATAAAAGATTTAACAGAGAATATGGAAAAAGAAGGCTTTAAGAAAAAAGTCGATTTTGAATTCACATCAATTTTCACATTTGAAAGTTTGGCTACATGGATTAATGAAACCGATTTAAAGGATGCCACAGATAATGTGGACATATATGGTTGTCTCTTGGTAAGAACGATGAATGAAATCAGTAAATTTAAAATTGATGTTGATAGTTTAACTGATGAACAAAAAAACAAATTGTATGGAGTTCTTGTCGTTAATACCAAAAATAACGATGTAATTCGTCAAAAATGGGTCGTAGCTGATGCTATTGATGAGGATTTATCTGAAGCATTAGGAAATGAAAACTTAATTGTACTAAAGTAATGTTTCTTACATATTTGCTAATTGCGGCCTTAACTGCAGGTGCTGTTATTGCTGTTGCTTTTACTGTATCGTATTTCATGACGTTAAGCGACATGAAAAGCAATATCAAAAATCACGATACAAATGGTGCAAATAAAGCGAAGGTCGAAAATGTTATTGGCTCATCCTTGCAGAAGGCAAAAACTGTTAATGTAGGACTTTTTAATGGAAGCGACCGAGTTGGTGATGTTACTATAGAATGTCCTCAAGGAACTAGTGTAAAACAAGGTGATTACGTTTATATATAAATGTTTCAATTATGATACATATAAAATTATTTAACAAATCTTCCGTCTCGGAATCTACGATAGCACCATTTCTGTCCATATTGAAGGATAGGTTAGATAGTGTGGATTTTTCAAAATTCGGAATTGAAAACTATACAATGCATGTTGTAATAAATGCAGATAATGAATCTGTCAAAATCGCATCTGCTTTATCCAAAGAAGGTCGATATATCTTTTATCAGGGGATTCCGCAAGAATATGCATACAATTCAAGTTTTGAAGCCAAACTTGCAACTATCAGATTAAGAATTCAGAATATTGAAGTATCATTTGAATCTTCAATCGAAAATATTATTTTTATTATTGATTTTAGAAGATTATCTAATTCTGAGAGTGAGGACAATAATCGCGCCGCAAACACCAATAAAACATCTGCAAAGAGAGATACTACAGTTGAAGGGAAAAGCGCATTAGATGGTTTGAAAGTGTTGTTTAAAAAAAATGTTGAAAATGAAGATGAAAGACGCAAAACATCTTTCATTCCGACATCTCCCAAATACCCACTTGATAAAGTTATTATGAATGAAGACATGGCAGAACAAATAGAGGATGCTTTGTCTATAATTCGTAATAGAAAAAAAATTTATGAAGAATGGGGATTTGATGAGGTTGACCCTCAACCAAAGGCCATTCTCAGCTTTTGGGGACCTCCTGGTACTGGCAAGACAATGTGTGCTCATGGTATTGCATCTGCTATGAATCAAAAAATATTAGCAGTCAACTATGCTGAAATTGAATCTAAATATGCAGGTGAATCTCCTAAAAACCTTATTGCAGCATTTAATGTTGCACAAGAAAACAATGCCATTCTATTCTTCGATGAAGCAGATTCTTTCTTAGGAAAGCGCATCTCTAATGTCCAATCGGGGCACGACCAATCGATAAATTCACTCAGAAGCCAAATGCTAATTTTGCTTGAAGATTTTGAGGGAATAGTCATTTTTGCAACTAATTTGGTGAAAAATTTTGATCCCGCTTTTGAAACGAGAATTCTACGGCATATTAAATTTGACCTTCCCGATGTTGAAGCTAGAATTTCCATCTTCAAGACCCTTATTCCATCCAAGGTTCCATTGGAACAAATGCTGGAAGACGAGGATTATCTTCTTTTCGCAAAGGAGAGCGAAGGATTTTCTGGTAGAGATATTAGAAATTCGATTTTGGATACGTTGTCTAATGCAGCAAAACAAGGATTAAAGCAAATTCCAAAAGATTTATTCATTAGATCTATCGACAAGAGGCAAGAAACGTATAAGAATCTTGCAGATGAAAAGACAAAAGACAACAAAAAAATAGCAGAAGACATAAAAGCAAGTATTATAGAAAAGTCAAAACAGGATTTCAATGAAGCACTTATTGGAGTTGCATTGTATGCCGCATGGTCCGATAACAAAATGGATCCAACAGAAGAAGTCCTTTTAAAAGAACTATGTGCTTCGCTAAATGTCAAAATGCCTGCTGGATTCGATAAGGAATATCTACCTCCGTTGTCGCAGATTATTGAGTATTTCAATACAGAAGAGAAAAAAATGAAAGCAATGGATTTGTGTATTCGGATTGTTGCTATAGACGGAGCCTTTGTAGATGAAGAGATAGAATTTATTGAAGAATTGTGTGATAGGCTAAGAATCCATCCTGATAAAAAACGCCAATTAATTGACTATTCGTATTCGTTAGCCTCATTAAATTCCCAATGGTATAAGATCAAATGATACGATGCTAACATTCGGTCCAAAAGTACAACAGACGGATTTCGATACCAATATCTATCAAGGGCGTGACCCTATTTGTGCAATTCGTTGCCAAGAAATGATATTGCGTGACTATGGAATCCAGATACCCAAAGAGGAGTTGACGGCATACGCAACAAAGCAGGGTTGGTACCACGGAACTGGTACCAAGCCCAGCGATGTTGGAAATTTGCTTGAAACGTGTAATGTCGGTACACATTCTCAACATTGCGATTCAGTGTATGACCTTATCAATGAGTTGAAAGAAGGTCATAGGGTTATAGTGGGAGTAGACGCACATGAGTTATGGGCGGAACCAGGAACAGAAGAATATGAGTTCTATCGAAATCTGACCAATGCCGACCATGCACTCATCGTAACGAGTGTAAATATTGACCCTGCTAACCCTGAAAACTCGACGGTTGTACTGACAGATCCAGGTACGGGCTCTATCTTGGAGTATGACTTTGAGAAGTTCGCCCATTCATGGAAAGATTCCAACTATTTCATGATGGCAACGGACGAGCCTGCTCCATATCAGTACAATGCAGAGACGCATTGTATGGAAGTGTCGAACTTCGCGACGGATTTTACATTACAAGAGTTTCCTTTCCACAACGAGTTTACTAACATTTGGGAAGTGGATGACTTAGGATATGTGCCGTATTATGAGGATGGACATTTGTTGTCCATTACAGATGATTTGTCTTACGATGATTTCACTTCTGCGTACAACAATGATAGTTTTGGCACGATAGACGACTCTCTAAATATGTATGATGACGCTGATAGCTTGGTTCATGTGGACTATACTGATGGTGGAATCGTTACAGATGTGATGCCGATGGACAATCTGTTTGATTATTGGACAGATTCCATGTCAGACGATATGTCGCTTGGTTGCGATAGTTGAATTTATAAACAACAGAATGCTTATGGATGAAATGAACTTAGGGTTGGATGACTCTTTGATGTCACCAACAGAAGGATTTGATGGAGGTTCTGCTGATGATACGCTGGGAACATTAGGAGCTACTCATAGCCCTTTTAGCTCAGGCTTTGATGCAGAACATCCAATGCCAACATATGAAGAGCTACGTAATGCTGGCTTCAGCGATTATCTTGCGCATAATATAGCAGAGGGTCTAAGCCACTCTTATTCAGACAAAGAACTGTTTCATGTTCTTTATGAATCGGACGACCCTGTTGCCGCCTACAACGAAATGATGGAAGACAAAGCGCAAGTCGCATTAGATAAGGCGGATGTGCTAATTGCTGACATTGAAAATAGTGGTTTGCTCGGAAGCTCGGTTGGTGATCCTATCGGTGATGATGTGGGCCACTACAACGAAACATCTTCGTTGAACGATACCACACAAAACGAGCAAGAACTTGGCTTGGCAGATTGCTGGCCTCTGTGCAAGGCATTGACTGGTTCTGTCACCAACAATGCAGATTATGGATTTCACGCTTAAAATTTTATAATATGGAAGAAGATATTTTGAACATTGAAGAGCCCCAGATTGACGATCTTCAGATTGACGAACCGCCAATCATAGAAGAAGACGATACACATTCTACTATCGGATTAGAAGAAGACAGTACCAATACCCCAATTATTCCACCATCTGTTTCTGCACAAGAAACAACGAATGCAAATGAAGACTTGTATAATCCCAAAAGTTCGACTGAAAAAAACGTAGTGGATGAGGATGAAAAGGAATTGGGTTCGGGCGATTGTCGTTCTGAATGCAAATACAATACAGGTGCGCCATGGAAGTCATCTGATTATGGGTATTCCGATTAAACATCATGCATAAATTCTCTACATCATCCGGCAAGCAACTTTGGTATGATGTCAAGAACAATAGGATTGACATCTGGACTCCCGAAATGGAAGCAGAGGTCAGTCCTATTGTTCGTTTTAAGGCACCAACGGCTATTGATGCCAGTAAAATAACGATGTACACCATCGAGATGACGCAGCAATGCAACCTTCGTTGTTCTTACTGCTGTTTTTCTGGTGATTATAGGGACAGACGAGCTCACAATGCAAAAGAAATCTCGTATGACACTCTGCAAAAGGCAGTTGATTACATCAATAGACATTACAATAAAGAAGCTGAAGAAATAACCATCTGCTTTTATGGTGGAGAAATCTTGCTGGCAAGAAAAAAAATAGAATGGCTGATTTCGGAGTTGCAGACAATCTTTAAAGCGAAGGTACGCTTTTCGTTCTCCACCAATGGACTGTTACTGACAAAAGAAATCGTTGATTGGTTGAATAGTTTGCCAAACGCTGTTGTTAATGTCACGATTGATGGCAACAAGATTATGCATGACGCACATAGGAAAACCATCTCTGGTGCTGGCTCATACGACATCATTATCAAGAATTTACGACTGTTTCGTGATGCATATCCCGATTTTTATAGGGATAGAGTTAGATTCTTGTCTACTGTATATTCGTGGAACGAAGTTCTCAAATTGGCAGAGGTTTGGGATGAAGAGTGTGCGTTGAAGGGACACTATCCTGTACATATTTCGCACATCATTCCCAATTTCAATGACAAATCACGAACATACGATACTTGGGACGTAAAAAACGATTTCTATAAGAAAGCCTTTGAGGCATACAAACAAGGAAAGAAAGAAATCCTGTCTGGTTGTTTTCAAAAGCTTATAGACATTGTAGATAACAGGAACTATCTAATACTCCGTTCTGAACTCAACATTCAAACATGCTATCAAGGCTTGTTTTCAATGTTTATCAACGTAGATGGAGATTTATACGCTTGCGAGAAATTCTGTGGCGGATTAAGTGTTGGTAATGTTAAGGACGGCATCAATGAAGGTAAGGCATTTGCTCTCCTCAATCAGTTTACCGAAAGAAAAAATCGTCTATGCTCTTCATGTTGGGCACAACGCTTCTGTAGAATGTGTATGACAAGCCTGAACCACACTGATGCCGAAATAACAAAAATGTGTGATATGGAACGTGACACAATAGATCTCGCATTAAGATATTATTGTGAATATAGGGATTGGGTTAAATTAACTAATAAAAAATAACAATATGAATTTACTTTCATTTTTTTCAAATATCGAAGAGACTGATACTCTTTATGTTGTAATTGCCATTGTAGTAATTCTCCTGCTTTGGGGATTTGTCAAGATGGGTGGCAAAAAGAAGTAAGAAGATTATAAATTCAGAAAGGGCAATGAATAAAACTAAAACTATAAAAGAAATCAGAGGCATGAAGTGTCCGAATCATGATTACATACGAGATAATCATCATTTCTTGTATGAAGAGGCATATCCTGGTGCAAAGCCTCTACAGAGTACTCGTTGCATAAGATGTGGATATAGTATGTCTCTTCATAAAGTACAAAAATAAAAACATAATGCAAATATGGGGCTACTCTCTGATATATTGGGATTTATAGAAGACCTATCCAACGGCAGTTCCTACTATAAGGAAAATAGCATTGAGTGGTGTGACAAGGCATGGCGGCGTATGCGCAACGCTGAACGTGGCGAAGCACGGCTCTATCAAGTTGGAGACAAGGTTTATCGTCAATTATACGTCGTTTTTGATGATGGAATCGAAGGCTACTTGACCGACACGAATGATCGAGGGTGCAATATCGAAAGTCTTAGCATAAAACGTGAAAGACGGAAAGAGTTAGAGCGTTTTGGACATATTATCATCAAGAAATACCTTTTGCAAATACGATAATTGAAAAGAAAACTTGTAAACCAACATCTCTTAGGTTTGTAAGTTTTTCTTTTTATGGTGATAGATTTTAAATGTTCAAAACTCTCTATACCAATAACGCATAACAAGAAAAAAATTAGAACATGGACAAACAAAATTTTATGGACACAGCAATATTTAAAGATAAGCTTCAAGAGTATGCAACAAAAGTCGGTCGTATTAGTGCTCGTCCACTCTTGTTACTCTATTTCATCATGGTCAGCAAGGACACTCCGAAAAGTGACAAGTTGATGATTTTGTCTACCATATCCTATTTGGTGTTCCCAGTAGATTTGATTTCAGCGAAGCGTCTGCCTATCATAGGATGGATAGACGAGGCTTTTTCTCTTTCAGTTGCCTATCAGAAAGTGAGCAAGAACATCACACCTGAAATCGAACGAAAGACAGATGCATTGCTTGACAAGTGGTTTCCTGAATATACCAATTATGTTGAAATCGTTGAATGATGGTGGCATTGCGTAGATTTGGTAAATATGGCTACCTATGGGAATAAGATTTTCTGAGTTTTTCGGTATAACAAATTAAACATATGAACACAAATAAAAACATTAAGTTGGGCTTACTTGTTATTGTATCAGCTTTTTTCGGACTGCATTCTGTCGCCCAAGAAGTGATAGTGGCTGACACTATTGATGCAGAAGAAGCATTTGGCAAAAAGCCCATCACCCAAGTACCATTGGAACAATGCGAACAGATAGACACCTGTAGCATTGCCAAGTTTGCCGTTGTTTCAAAAAGTGGCAAACAGGGTATCTATGACTTGGAGAAGCATGAGAATGTAACGGAGATAGATTTAGATGTTGCAGGTTTCTCACGTCGTTATGTGTCAGAAGATGGCATTGAGGTATTCTATTTCTATGTAGAAAAAGGGATTGAGCGTGGCACCATTGGCGTGGTTGGAGAAAACAATCAAACTGTTGGTGTATGGATGGACAATTCTGAATATGTAGCAAAACTTGATGAATGCACGACAATAGATAGCGTGATGACTCAAAAATGCCAAGATGTTTTGTCTGAGGGGTTGAAAATGTTGAATGGAACATACGGACAGATTGCTGTTATAGATGCACAAACAGGAAGACTGAAATCATGGGTTGCATTGGAGAAAGATAGAGATGATTATTCAGAGGGCAAGCTATTGAAACAAGCATGTAGTCCTCGCATTTTGACACTTGTAGGCATTACTCCTATGTTGGCAGATATCAATGGTTCACTCAATGACATGATGGATTTGTGCGGTGGCATATATAATATAGGTGACAGCATCAGCATTCGTGACCATAACTGGCGGTCTGGCGGTTATGGTGTAATGACTTGTCGCCAAGCATTGACACATAAATCTAACGTGGCTATGTTCAAGATACTCTTGGTAAATCGTGGCGACAATGCTTTTGGTATATGGAAGAAAATGACAAGTGACGAAAAGCAAACAAATGCCATGGAATTGGCTGCGCTCTTTAATGGTGCCTATCAGAAGAACACTTTGACATTCCCGACTTTGCAAGGGGACTCAGTTACAGAGGAAACATTTGACAACATTACGCCTTTGGGACGTAAATATCTGCAAGAGGTATTGATTGGTCTGAACAAAGGGAAAGGCATACAAGCATCTTATGCCCCAAAGAAAGTGGATATAGCAGGAGTATATGGCAACTACCAAGGCAAAGAACTTGAAAACGGTGAACATAAATTGGCAGAAATGGCATTTGTTGGAGTATTCCCTGTAAAGAAACCTCGCTATGCCTTGGCTGTAATCATCAATAGACCGAATGAACAAACTCGTGGTCCAAAGGATTTAGCCAATGGCATCGTGAATAATCTTGTGGAATGGTTGTCTAAACATTAACACTTGGAAATTATGGAAGAGGTTATCTACAAACATGAAACGAATGGTGAGTTCACTGGAATCTATGCGCAAATAGAAGATGGCAAACTCACCATTACGGAGCAAGATATGGGTGAGTTTGAAAAAGAATATTCGAGAGATGGAGAAGTAGAGTCTTTCGTATTCTTTGACGTGGCAAATACAAATCGTCTGATGAGGTCTTTGCAGGCATCTGACGACTATAGTCTTATCGAATCATTAAAAAAGAAGTTCAAAAAATATGGGAGTTGCATGAAAAGCGAGATTTGCTATTATTGCGATGAACATGACATCAAGTATCAAACACAAGTATATTATTGATAGAACAATATGACACAGCAAGCCAAGATTCCCATATTATTGAAATAATATTGTCGGAAATATTACGTTATTGATAGATTAGAGGTTACATTTGCCTCTATACTATCATAAACTAAAAAGAATCGAAATATGGAGATAAGATATGCAACAATAAGCAAGACTGGTAGAAGGCATAATAACGAGGATGCTTACAAGGTCATTGATATGCCACAAAACAACCGGTTTATGGGAATAGTCTGTGACGGTATGGGTGGTCATTCCTTTGGAGAGACTGCCAGTGAAACGGTATGCAATACTATATCTGACTTTTGGAAGAAACATATCAGTACGCCCGATTGTGACTCAAAGGTAAAACTCGCTTGCAAGAAAGCTAATTGTGCCATTGACCAAAAGGCATTTGAGCTTCATCATGCAGAGATGGGTACGACTATGGTCATGGTAAGTATTGAGAACGATGTGGCAACCATTGCGCATATTGGTGATAGTCGTTGTTATGTACAAAGACCTGGTGATGGATTACTTTATCAGACAAAAGACCATATCCGGCTTGATTTTGGATGGGAGGTTGTTGCCAAGTGCTTCTTCTCTAACCGTCCAGAAGTGGCTGTACCATACATCCGACAAATCAAACTACAGACTGGTGACAGAGTTTTACTTTGTTCGGACGGACTGTACAAAAGCATGGCTCCTGACATTTTGCAAGCAAGGATGATGGATGACAAAACATTGGAAGAGATACTTGACGTTTATGATTACCTTTGTGAGAAACAAGGAGATGACAATTATACGGCAATATTGATTGAATGTTTCTGAATTTAGGGAAAAGAATTATGAGGACTCGTTATACATTATGTATATTAGGCTTGGCACTGCTGTTGGTAGCTTCTTGCGATAAAGAAGATATAAGCATAACCTATTTCAAGCAAATGCAAAGTACATCTGATAATGCAAATAAGGAAGATTCCTTGACGATGCCTTGTGGATTTATAGAATATGACTCCGTTCGATTCTCGGATGGTTCATATGCCGTACATCGTTTGCAATATGCACCGCAGAACAGTCTGACGGAGTTCTTTGACAACAACAGGAGAACGATTGCTACAGTAGCAAGAGCTTCGGAATGTTATGCACAAACTCTTGTGTATGATTACGATGATGAAGGACGGTTGGTACATCTTGTTCGTTACAAGGATGAAATCTTTGGCGGATTGGATTCTGACAGCACAAGCTATGGAAGGAATAAAGAAGGATATCTTGGCTTTCGGCAAATGATAGCAAATATGGATTATGAACATCCTGATACTGCAAAATACCAACAGACGAACATCGAATATGATAAAGATGGCGATGCTGTAAAAGCCTATATTGTATATGGCAGTGATAGCATAGTTGCTCTGAGTGGATATAAGTTAGCCATAGCGGTAAAACCTTGTCTGAGTTTTTGGCAAAGCGACTTGTATGGCGGCTTTTATATCTTCCATGTAAAGATGGAACCTAAAAGAAAGAATTTGCAAAATTATAAGGTTTGCCGATTTGCAGATTATCTGCCCTCAATGGAGTCGGAATATCGGAATGGGCGCATCGTCAAAATGGTATGGCACCATGATTCATGTATAGAGCCAGATGATAAAGATCTTGTTTTCATCCCAGTAAGAACAGGTGACTTGAATGTATATTCTGTTACATGGGAAGATGGCAGCAAACATCAACGTGTGTATAAAGACGGGCTGTTGGCATATATGCAGGAAATCAGCAAGTATGGCACAGTCTTGAGAAAGGAAACATATTTTTCCCGTCTAACAGCAAAGTAAAGGTTACATATGAGACCATTGATTATAAAACCAAAGCATTGAAGACACAATCAACTTCAGTCATGGATGTTCCTAACATAGAAATGTATTATGAGGATATGAATGTTGACAGTGGTGATTATAGATGGGAAAATTACTACAACAAATAAAAATGTATATGAATTTTAAAATGATTATTAAGAAAGGCTTTCTTCTATGTTGCGTGTGTCTCACCATCTGCTTGTTTAGTTGCAATCGGAAAAACAAAGCTGGTGCTCGACACGTAACAACAAACATAGAGGTCTCTAAAACTGTACCGATAGTCTGTTTGTATACATTGGGAAATGTATCAACAAACTTGCGTGAAGCAATGTTTGACTCTTTAAAAGCACATTATCCCAAATGTAAATATGTAGGCAATATTGCTTTGGACAAAAAAACATTGACAACAAAAAGAAAAGACCATGTGCGCTATAGAGCCGACTTGTTGAATGAGCAATTGAAAGCGTTCAAGTCTGATTCAACAATAGTTATTGGACTGACACAAGAAGATATCGGATTGGACAATTTCCGTAACCGACCTCATAGTGGTATAATGGGACTTGCAAGTGGCATTGGCTCTGGTATAGCGGTATTCTCCTCATACCGTCCTCATGGCTATGGGCAATTGTTCTGTGTGATGCTTCATGAAATAGGTCATACACAAGGATTACGTCATTGCCACGATACGAATTGCATGATGCAAAACGGTAATGGAGGAAATCCATTTGCAAAGACAAATAGTTTTTGTGCTAAATGCAAAAAGTTCATGAAGAATCGACAGTGGAATTTATAATTCATTTGACTATGGACAAGAATAATTTAAAGGATGCCTACGATATAGGTGAGAATATGGCAGTGTTTAGCGGTGAAGGAAAAAGTTACACCATTATCAATAAGGAAACAGGTAGGGCAAGGCAACTTGTAAGTGAAGACGGAACTCTTCTTGTGGCAGGCGATGAGATTGACTTTGATGCAATAAATAATGGATGTCCTGATTTCAATGGATGTAAATCTGTTCGATATTGGTTCGGCAGATATGACAATTTCAGAAATGGTGTTTGTGCCATCTGTTGGACAGTATATCCCGATGGACGCTACTTTGCTGATGAGGATGGTTTCGGGTTGGAAGATAATGACGAAGAGAATGCTTATTGCATTATCAATAAGGACTTGGAAATCATCGTGCCTTTTCAACCAATGGACGATGTAAAGGAAATGTTGAAGAAATACGAGAAGTAAGTATGTTAGTTGTACATCCCAAAGACAGGCTCTGTAACGAATCGTGTGGGTAAAATTGCATTTATGACAAATTGCTTATAGTCGCTTAGCGCGAGAACATACATGACATACACTTTATAAATTCTTTTCGAATATACTTATTTACATACTCAAGTTTTCGAATACATTATCACTGTTGGTGAGAGAGGTTTCATTTATTTATGTATTAGTTTGTTCCCCTACATTATTTTATATAAATTTGCAGCAATATTGAATCTTCAAAACAATTACCAAAGATATGATTTTGTTTTTTACAACTCCGCAGAAGAGTGTGATTGCTACACAAGTAGATCATCAACTCGATCAGAACGAAGTGGAAGAATTGTGCTGGCTTTATGGTGGCGCTCAACTTGAAAAGGCTGAGCAACTTAAGGGTTGGTTTGTTGGCCCACGCCGTGAAATGATTACCCCTTGGAGTACCAATGCCGTAGAGATTACCCAAAACATGAATCTCCACGGCATTGCGCGTATAGAGGAGTACTTTCCCGTTAAGAACGAAAAGGCCGACCACGACCCCATGTTGCAACGCATGTACAATGGATTGGACCAAGACATCTTTACCGTCAACATTCAACCAGCTCCGATTGAGTACATCTCTGACCTCGAAACGTATAACGAGCAAGAGGGCTTAGCACTCTCGCCTGCCGAAATCGAGTACTTACACGGTGTTGAAAAACAACTCGGACGACAACTTACTGACTCTGAAGTGTTTGGCTTCGCTCAAATCAACTCAGAACACTGCCGCCACAAAATCTTTGGTGGCACCTTTATCATCGATGGTGAAGAGAAGCCTTCGTCACTCTTCGCAATGATAAAGAAGACAACGAAGGAAAATCCCCACAAGATTATCTCTGCCTATAAGGACAATGTAGCCTTTGCACAAGGCCCTGTAGTAGAACAATTTGCTCCAGCCGACCATGCTACAAGCGATTGGTTCCGCGTAAAGGACATTGAGAGCGTTATCTCTATCAAGGCTGAGACACACAACTTCCCCACTACCGTAGAGCCATTCAATGGTGCTTCAACGGGTACAGGTGGTGAAATTCGCGACCGTATGGGCGGTGGCGTAGGTTCATGGCCCATTGCGGGTACAGCGGTGTATATGACGGCTTATCCTCGTCTTGACGGTGGCCGCGAGTGGGAGGACATTCTCCCCGTGCGCAAATGGTTGTATCAGACGCCTGAACAAATCTTGATTAAGGCCTCTAACGGTGCTTCTGACTTTGGTAATAAGTTTGGTCAACCCCTCATCGCAGGTTCGGTACTTACGTTCGAACACCAAGAGAATGGTGAAAAGTATGGTTACGACAAGGTTATCATGCTGGCAGGTGGTGTAGGTTACGGCACGAAGCGCGACTGCCTCAAGGGTACTCCTGAGAAGGGTAACAAGGTGGTAGTCGTAGGTGGTGACAACTATCGTATCGGCTTGGGCGGTGGCTCAGTTAGCTCTGTCGACACGGGCCGCTACTCTTCAGGTATTGAGTTGAACGCTGTACAGCGTGCCAACCCCGAAATGCAGAAGCGCGCCAACAACCTCGTGCGTGCCCTCTGCGAAGAAGATGTCAATCCCGTTCTCAGCATTCCCGACCATGGTTCTGCAGGTCCTGTCAATTGCCTCTCAGACTTGGGTGAGGAAGCTGG
>ERZ1023626.61-NODE-61-length-37276-cov-150.505414_pt1 | contig 37276 bp, 35 predicted proteins | sample MGYA00380331_ERZ1023626 | MGnify/ENA primary metagenome ERZ1023626 (study PRJEB33179, sample SAMN07448974) | human gut metagenome | biome: Human-gut; feature: Human associated habitat; material: Faeces | host: Homo sapiens | place: India: Bhopal | collected...
CCGCCTCCTTTTATCAAGAGCCTCAGATTTCGAAAGATTTCTGAGGCTTTTTTGTGTTCATGCTGATTTCACAATCTGTATATTTATTGTCTACATCCTCTGTTTTCTTCAATTTTTGCTGCAGCATTTGCCTAAATCATGATATGTATAAAATGTTGCTTAATTGTGGATTTTACATTTATAAAATCAGCAAAATAACGTACTAAAATGTTTCTTTCCACCAAAAAGTTGCGAAAATCCCCCCCCATTCATTTTTTTTTATTACCTTTGCCCCCCAGATAATGCGAACTATCATGTAAACGGTTAATTTTATAATTACCTATTTATATAGTAAAAGCGAAAAAAATAGACTTAACTAAACTCTTTTAATAGATGGTGAAACGATTAATTTTAGCTACAGTGTTACTCATATTTGTATCGCTAGCTAATTATGCGCAAAACACGGGAGTCAAGTCCAACCTCTTATATTGGGCTACAACAACTCCTAATCTCGGTGTCGAGACTGCCTTAGGCAAGAAGCATACCGCTCAGGTATTCTTTGGCTTCAATCCTTGGAAACAGTCCGGTGGCGACCAGTCAAGCCTTCGTCATTGGCTTTTGCAACCAGAATACCGTTACTGGTTCTGCCAGAGCTTCAATGGCTGGTTCTTGGGTGTTCATGCCATGGGCGGACAGTTTAATGCAGGAGGAGTGAAGTTACCCCTTGGCTTTTTCAAATCTCTACGCGACCATCGCTATGAAGGATGGTATGTAGGTGGTGGTGTGACCGCTGGTTATCAATGGCCTCTTTCCAAGCACTGGAACCTGGAAACCTCAGTAGGTTTCGGATATGATTATATCCAGTACGACAAGTTCAAGTGCGGTGCCTGTGGCGAGAAGGAGAAGTCATCTCATGACAACTACGTGGGTCCTACCAAGGCAGCCATTTCTCTTATTTATATGTTGTAACTCATTAAACATAATCTATGAGTATGAAAGATTTTAAGAACTACATATTATTATTCAGCTCTCTTTTGATGGCTATGCCTCTTGCAGCCCAGGATTGCAAGAGTCTCAAGTTGGCTGCTGAAAAGATACAGGTATCTCATGTAGAGATGTCGCATCACAATGACCTGATTACGGTTATGATGGATCTGAATCTCGATTCCCTGGATCTCCCTACCAACAACCAGCTTGTTTATACTCCGATGATCAAGCATAAAGGTGAGCTGCTCAAGATGCCGGAAATTGTTATCAACGGTAGAAGACAGCAGATCATGTTTGACCGAGGGGTTGGAAAGAAACAGTTGCAGCTTTCACCTCAGGCTTTGGTGGTGAAGCGAGACAATAAGAAGCAGCAGACCGTGAAGTATCTTGCCTCCGTTCCTCTCTCTTCTAAGGAAAGAAACTACGATTTGGATATTCACGAAGACCTCTGCGGTTGTGGTGATCTGCAGGATGGCAATGATTTCACGGTTTCTCGCCGTCGCCAGCCGGTAGCTTCTTTCGTCCGTCCGGAGGTAGAGGCAATCAAGGTCCGTCATCTGGATAAGCGCGCTTATATCGATTTCCCTGTAGACCGCATCGAGCTGCATCCTGATTACCGCCGTAATCCTGAACAGTTGGATAGCATCATCCGCACCATCAATGCATTGAAGGAAGACAGGAACCTCGAAGTGAGCGGCATCAACATTCATGGTTATGCATCACCTGAGAGTCCTTACACCCATAATGATTATCTGGCAAAGAACCGTGCCAAGACGCTGACCGAATATGTCCGCCGGATGGTGAAGTTGCCAAACAATCTCTTCACGGTTTCTTCTACTCCAGAGGATTGGGATGGTCTGATAGCTTATATTAAAGGTAGCAACCTGGAGCATAAGGATGCCATTCTGGCAATTATTGCAGACAAGAGTCTGAATCCGGATGCCCGCGAGTTGAAGATTAAGAAGCAGTATCCTTCAGAGTATCGCTTTATGCTCGACACCTGGTATCCAGCCCTCCGCCATTCCGACTACCACATTACTTATAAGGTGAAACCTTTCGATGTGGAAGAGGCAAAGGAGATTATCAAGACCAAGCCACAGCAGTTGAGCCAGGAGGAGATGTTCATGGTAGCCCAGACTTACGAGCCAGGCAGCAAGGAGTTTAATGAAGTGATGGAGATCGCCGTCCGCATGTTCCCAGAGAATGAGACAGCGAATCTGAATGCAGCCATAACCCGCTTGAATGCCGGTGATGCCGATGGTGCCAAGGCTTATCTTGACAAGGCTGGCAACAGTCCTGCGGCTCAGAATGCCCGTGGTGTATATGAGTCGTTGATGGGCAATGACCAGCAGGCTCGCTATTACTTCGGCTTGGCAGCCAAGGCTGGTGTCAAAGCAGCTCAGGAAAATCTCGAAAACCTATAAAAGGTAATAAATAGGAATAAAAGTATTAATCAAATTAAGTATATCAATTATGAAAAAATCGTTATTGTTTTCCGCAGTATTGGCTGGTCTGATGCTCGGTTCTTGTTCTTCTAGCGATGATATCGCTGGAACATCAGAAAAATTTAGTGCTGATGGTAAGGGATATGTAAATGTAACATTGAATTTGCCAACTCAGCCTCAGTCAACTTCTCGTGCAAAGAATGATGAATTTGATCATGGTGTAGCTGATGAGTACAAAGTTAACGATGCTACTCTTATTCTTTTTGTGGGTGCAGACGAAGCAACAGCAACTTTCAAGGCTGCTTATAAGTTGGATGGCTGGAAGAAGGATCTTACGCCTAGTGCTCAAATCTCTACCACTTTATCAAAGGTTCAGAAAATCAACGTGATTTCTGCATCGTCTACAGATAAAATATATGCTTTCGTTGTATTGAACAATAATGGAGCATTAAAAGTAACTCCTACTAATACTTTAAAGGTACATGAAAATGACTTTACTGGTACCTTTGCGGACTTGTCAAAGGAGGATATAAATACATTTTTGAAAAAGGATAATCTGATGATGTCAAATGCTGTTATCATTAGCAAGCCAGGTTCTGCTGATTTTAGTTCTGTGAAAGCTACAACATTGACAGATGTTACAGATAAAATTTATAAAACAGAGTCAGAGGCAACTTCTCATCCTGCTGCTAATATTTATGTTGAGCGTTTGGCTGCTAAGGTAACTTTGGAAAATGCTACAGGTACTTCTAAAAATAAAGTTAGTGTAGGTAGCGGTACAGCAAAAACTTTTGCATATTCTTTGGAGGGTTGGAGATTGGCTAATGTAAATACCTCTTCTTATTTGACTCGCCAGTATGATAATACTTGGAATGGTTATAAGTCTGATGCTACTGATTTTACGGTAACAAGCCATACTGACTATGACAATAATGCTTACCGTTTTGCGGGTATAAAGGCAATTGATACTGGTATGGGTTACAGAACCTATTGGGGTAAGGATGCTAATTATGATGTTCTTCCTAATTTCACTGATGGAAATGATGAACCAACATTGGCAGGTGGCGCAAGCACTTATTGCTATGAGAATACATTTAATGTAGCTCACCAGAATGTGAAGGAGACAACTTGTGCAATTGTAAAGATGAAGATTACCCCTGAAGGTTACTCTGACGGTACTTTCTTCACAATTGACGACAACAAGGGTGTGGTATATTCTATAGATGACGTCAAGACAGAAATTGGTAAGAGATTTTTGGCAGAAATTGGTGATGCTAATGTAAAAGCTAATTATTATCCTACTACAACAGCGACTATTAATGTAAAGGATGTTGAATTTGCCGATGCTGCAGGAGAAGTGACTATCACAAAGATGACTTTAACTGATGGTACAACAGATAAGGAAGTCACTGCAGCCGACTTAACAACATTCAAGCCAACTATTAAGGTTAATGAGTTCAAGGATGGTTATGCATACTATACCATTTTGATTAAGCACTTTGGTGACGAGTTGACTCCTTGGAATCCTTCAACCAAGACAACTTTATCTTATCCTGACACAAATAAAGAGGAGAATTGGTTAGGTCGTTATGGTGTTCTCCGTAACAACTGGTATAAACTTGATGTTACTGGCGTAGCAGCAATTGGTGCTTCAACACCAGGTGAACTTAATGTAAACAATGACGATACTCCTGATGATAACTTGAAGCGTTATATCTCTTGCAAGATCAATGCTCTCTCTTGGGCTGTTCGTAAGCAGGGTACAATCCTTCAGTAAAAATAATCATGCCCCCACCCACCTTTTTCAGGTGGGGGCATTAAAAATAAAACGAAAGAACTACATCAGAAATAATCTGATAAACAGCTTGTTGTACAACAAGGCATCGCATTGCCAGATGCAAAGAGATGGTGATATTCGGATTTTGTCCGACACTTCATGTGATAATAATTAGATTCAATATATATATAAAACGAAGAAATATATGAAAGCGCAGATTTTTAGCTTGGTGAAAAGAGGAGTGCTGGCGATTGCTACACTCTTGACGGTTGCCTCTTGTGATATGTGGCATACCGACACCGACGATTGTCCTATAGGGATTTATGTCAAGTTTAAGTATGACTATAACTTGCAGCGTGCTGACATGTTCAATGATCATGTGGGTGCGGTAACCCTTTATGTCTATGATGAAAATGGAAATTTTGTGAAGAAATTCGAAGAGGCAAACTCTTTATCTGCGCAGCCTTTGAAAAATGTAGACTATAAAATGCATATTACCGATCTTCAACCAGGCAAGTATCAGTTCATAGCTTTGGCTGGACAGAATGCTTATGCTGATCAGTTGAATACCCAGCGTGCAAAGTTCGTTCGTACAGAACCTGCTGTGGGCGATAAGATAGATAAATTGGAGGTAAACCTTGATAAGGTTCAGCGCAATGGTTATTATATCATAGATAACCACAACTTGCCACTCGATACCCTGTGGCATGGTAAGACAGATGCGCTGGTAGAGTATTCCGCTACCCGTCCTAACTATACCACCGTTTCGCTGGTACGTGATACCAAGAAGATTAATGTTACCTTGCGTGAACTCAATGATCCAACCACAATGGATGTAAACGATTATACTTTTATCATTCAAGACCATAACTCCCGCATCCTCTGTGACAATTCACTCGATGAGACTAATCAAGTTATCTATACTCCACATGCTGTTTGGAATACAGAAGACCGTGAAGGTTCTACCGCTGGTGATGTTAATGGTAATGAATTGGAAGGAGTGGGCAAGATAGCTCATGCCGACTTTATGACCTCCCGTCTGATTTATCACGATAAGGCAAAGGATGATGGCAAATTGATTATCGCTAACAAGGAAACGGGCAAGACTGTTGTAGATGTAGATTTACCAGATCTCTTGAGCCGAGTTCGCACCAGTGAGGAATATATGTATACTCCACAAGAGTTCTTGGATAGAGCTTATGACTATAAGTTACAGTTCTTCCTTCAAGATGGTAAGTTGAAATACGCTTACATTACTATCAGCGTGAATGCGCTGAGCTGGAGTCAGAGAATACAGTTTGAAGTACTTAACAACTAAGAGGATTATGAAGAAGTTGAAATCAATATATCTGCTTCTGCTTTCAGTTCTTGTCATCGGTGCTTTCGCATCCTGCGCTGGCAGCACCGATGATGATGACAGAAAGCCCGATGCCTTCAAAGGAGAGGCTTACTTTACTGTGCAGGTAGCTGTGGCTGGTGATACCAAAGCCACGTCTCGCGCAGCAGGTCCTCAAGGAGGGGAAGATGGTGATGGTAGAGAAACGGCTTTTGAAAACGAATATAAGGTGAATAATGTCTGTGTATTTCTTTACTCTAGCACTACAGGCATAAGCGATGGCGATGCAAAGATAGAGCAGGCTTTCTTTTTTGAGAAACCAACAGAGAAGGCAGGCAATACAAAATATGATAAGGTATATACGTTCGAGAAAAAGCAATGTTTGCCAATCGTTGTTTCCAAGGCATATCATGTTTTGGTGGTAGCGAATGCCGGTGACGTCACTCTAACCTACTTGAACAAGAAACTGAGTGAACTTAGAGATGCTCATCTTCCGGCTTTTGATTCTACTTCGAAATACTTTATCATGACTTCAGAGAAGGATGCTACTACCGAGTTGACTTCTGCTGGTGGTAATACTACTGGTGATGGAACCGAGGCTAATCCGCTTACAGTAAATGTTGATATAGAGCGTCTGGCTGCCCGTATTGATATTGATCCTGGTGCTGGTAAGTATGTTGATTCTTCAACAAATCCTGGTACCGGAACTTATGCTTTTGATGTGAAGGATGTTTCAAACAATTTAGTGGGTGGCTTTGTTTTGGAGTCTATTCTCCCTTACAACAAGCTTACTTCCGGTGAGTTTTGCATTAAGCGTGTGGGGGATAAAGCGGGAACATCTCTGACCTATTTGGGATATGAGAATACTGTTTCAGAAACCGACAAGACTGCTACAAACTATGTGATAGATCCATGGACTTCCGGTAAGAATACTGGTTCTACGCCAAGTGGTCTTACATATAATGTTCGTAAGTTAAATGATGCAGGTTGGCCATCTGCTACAGGATACCTTCCTGTCAGGAATGTTTTAGGTCCAACAAGCTCTTCTTTCTTCGTTCTTGATTATGCGATGGAGAATACTACTTTTGATAATTCAGAAGAGTATGCTACAGGATTGGTGTTCAAAGGCAAGTATTATGAGCTTTCTGATTGGGATACAACCAACAAGCAGCCTAAGGCGGGTAAATCTGGTACAGATAAATACTATACCTACACCATTCGCCATAGTGATCCAACAGGTGCTGGTTCTAAAACCGCTCCTATGTATTACGGCATTGTCCGCAATAATATCTATCGTATCAAGATAGAAGGAGTAGTGGGTGAGAAGAAGGGTATGGTTCTCACGATTGCTGTCAAGAAGTGGGCAAAGTATACCCATGCAGAGACTTCCATGTAATAAGACGGATAATAATGAGTAATAGATATGAATAAGATAAAAACGATAATGGCGCTGTTGGTACTGACGATGCTTGCCACCTTTACGGCTTGCTCGCCAGACGACAGTTCTATGTCTGATAATTCTGATGGAGGAAGCAAAAATGGTTATACCATTCATCTCAAGCTCTCTACTTCTGCGGCTGGCTCTATAGGTCAGGCTGCACCTCATAGCCGTGCTCTTACTCCAGGGTGGGAGTCTGGTTCCGATGCAGAGAATATGAAGAGCTGGCTTGTTGTTCTTACTAAAGGTGGTAATGTGGTGCAGACTATCGAGAAAACTCAGGTTGATGCTCAGCATGCTGAGGAAGACAAGGTTACTCTGGAGAATGTAGCCCCAGGCACCTATCAGGTCTATTCTTTTGCCAATATTGATAAAACGCAGTTGGGTAAGTTGACCAACGGCTCTGCTGTTGATTTTAAGAACATGGAATATAAGATGAATGGCAATGGCTTCGATGCTACTATTTCTGGTATTCCTATGAGTAATGAGCAGACGCTTACAGTGAAAGAAGATGGAACAACTGATAAGAATAAGCTTTGGGTAGTAAGAATGCTGGCAAAGGTTACACTTCAGTTTAGGAATCCAAGTGCTACTCCTTTGAAAATCAATGATATTACAATCAGCGATATAACTTCAAATCCTTCAGCTACCGTCAATACAGATGGTAATATCATGTTGTTGCCAAAGCATTCGGATGCTTCAGGAACCTCTGGCGCTACTGGTTCATCTAACCCAACTGGTGCAGATAAAGATAAAGTTACATGTTCTCCAAATCTGGCAGGGCAGGCTGCAACGGAGAATTATAGATATACGCTGTCTTCGCCAAAGATGATAAAGGCAGGTGTAACCGATTATAAACCAGAGAATGAGATTTCTTTCTATGTGAATGAAAGCGCAGCGGGCAATACTTCCAAGTATTTCATCATTAATCTGAATACATCAGCAGGAGTCAAGCGTTACGCCTTGTTCAAGGATTGGACAACGATAGCTCGCAACGACCATCACATTCTTCCAATCTCATTAGAGGATTACAAGTTGACGTTTGATGTTCAGTCCTTCTCTGGCATCGGTCTCTATCCATCCATAACAGATAACGGAACCACTCTTTCCTACACCTGTTATTACCCGGAAGAGGAATTCCATATCCAGCCAAAGGTTGTAGAAGCAAGTGACGACACCGAGGTTTCCGGCACCATCGACTATAACAAAGTAAAATGGGAGTTAATCCAAGAAGATGGTATGACTGATGAAGCTGCTGCCGAAGCTAATGCCAAGAAGGTGTTTAAAATACTTCCAAAATGGGATACAATTACCGGCTATTTCGAAGGAACCTTTAATGATGATGCTGCCGACAAGCAGCAGGCACTCTATAAGGTTACAGTCCCAGTACCGGGCGAAACAGACAAGTATCTTACATACAAGATACTTTTCACCAAGGATTTGAGAAGCTTTGCTGCTCGTAAATATACGAGACAGAGTTACTATTTCAGAACAAAACAATAATACTTATATTAAAAAACATTGAAGCTTATGTTTAAGTCTAAGATTTTTAATAGTGTAATGAGATATATGTTGGTAGCAATGCTTGCATTGCTGCCAAATGCTATATGGGGATTAACAGAGATTACTAAGTATGCTCTATTGGATAATGGGAGCTTAACAGTTGCTTTTGATGGTGTAATCCCATCTGGCAATTATTCTTTATGGTATATAGAGAACTCTGCAGGTGAGAAGGTCGATATAAATTATGATTGTTGGGCAGGTAATCTTAATGGGAATGTACTTGTAGTTAATAATAATTTTAATTCTTGGGATAAGGTTGTAATATCTGCTAAAGATGGTAATACTGCAAATTATCATCTAGTGGTTATGACATCATCAGATGAGAAATTAAAACAATTGGATACATCTGTTGCAGAAAAGAAAATCACTTTTAAGTTTGTGTCACAGAATGATGCTCCTTTGCTGAAAGAATATACAGGTACAAACAAAATGTCTGTAACAGATTTTGTGGCAGATGGTAGTACATCTTATGAAATCAGTGGTTTGGCCTCTTCAATAGAATCATTGTTAGCTTTACCTTCTTCTTCAGATGGTAATAGTTTCGACTTGTCTTCAAAGAAACTCTATCTTCGTTTGAATTTAGTAAATAAAACAACGGATAAAGTTGTTGAAGCAGCAAATTATACAGTAAAACGAAATGGTACGGAGATTAATACTCCCACTATGACAACTTGGCCTAATGTAGATTGTAAGATAGATAAAGGTACATTTTTTTATCTGACCAATAATACGAGTAATATAACTAAGGACAATATTAAATATACTTTTTCTGTTCCTGATGGTCAAAAAATCTCGGATTATAAAATTGATGTCTATCTTTCTGATGAAGCTGCAGATGTTAGTAATAATACTCTTCTCCAAGAGCCAACTCTTAAGGCGAAGATTGCTTATAATTTGTTGTCTCAATCAGAGAAGGATAAGTTGACTTTTGATGCAACCGATGATTCTTCATTGGATGCTTCTAAGGTTTTCAACTTCCGTCAGGCATTCTTTTTGAAGACAGCAAATGTACAACTGCTTACTGAAGAAAATAAGCAGCGACTTTGTAAAGCTCTTGGTGTAAGCGATTTGAGTAAAGTAACTGACCTCTATGTACGATGGATGATTACGGACAAGAGCGGTAATGCTATACCTGGCATTACTGCATCTGGCTTAACTCTTCGTAAAGATAAGACAACAGAAAAAGAAATATATTATACATGGTTCTCTGAGAATGCAGCCAGTACTTTGTCTGCAGCGTTGAATCCTACCTTCACTTTCCCTACCACAATGTCATGGGATGATTTGAAGGTATCTTGTGTCGTATCCAATACTAAACTGGAAGAAGGTACGAATGTAAAGTATGGTGTCATGATTAAGGAACCTGATGCGTTCAACATCAAGTTTAACGTCAGCTTGGAGGAAGCTCCACTCCTTAATGATTTGGATGCTGCGTATTCAGCTAATTTAAAGACAAAACTTCTTTATCTTAAGGAGACAACGATAAAGAATAAACAACTTGTCATTACCGATATTGCTTCACAAATAAAGGATTTTAGTCTCTATACGAAGGATGCTAGTGGTAATTACGTAGCATCAGCTACTAAGCCAATATACTATCGTGTAAGTATTATTGATAAAACAACGAACAAGCCAATTAGTTCTATAAATTATTTTACAGTGTCTGAAGCTGGAGGTATTAGTGGTGGATTTACTTCACTTAGTTTCGAATGGGAGAACAAATACAAGAATTCAAAAGGATTATTCTATTATTCAAAAGATAAGACTTCTGTTCCCAAGTCAGATTTATATATTGCGTTTGGCTTTAATAATGAAACAGATTTTAAGAATAGTCGTATAGAAGTATATTTTTCAGATGAAGCTCCAGTACTTGACAATTTTCTGGTTGTCACAGAACCAACAATTAAAGGTAAGTTGGTTTATGATATCAAGAGTGCCACAGATGCGCCTTTTAAGCATTATAAGGGTTACGCCAATGCTGATAACGATTATGAGGTAATTGATGCTTCGAAGAATCAGTTACGCCAGAAGGTGTCTACATGGGAGTATACCTATGTTGTTGATAATGCTGACCATAAGACTGTGTCTCTTATGTTGCCTATACAGAATTTCGAATCCTCTGGTGACCAATTGGAGCCTTTAGGTTATTTCAGATGGTATAATTATGATACAGATAATGCATCAGCAAACTTATCTGTAGAGGGAACTTCTTCTCTATTGAATTCTGTAAAAGATGCAAATAATGTAGATAAGGGATTGATGGCTTTCAATTTGATGCAGCATGCTATACAGTCAACAGTTGGTGTAAAGTATACTCATCCTAGTGACCCAAATTGGAAGGGTGAAACAATTGCTTGTGACGTAAGCCGCTACATTGATGGAATTGATGCTACTGGAACCTATATGGAACATGAACCAACCTTATCCATCAGATACATTTTCCATATTATTCCGTCTACTCAAATGGCTGATATTCTCAAGGAAGATCTTGTAAATGATAGCAAGGACCTTACGTTTGAGGATAATAAGAATGTAACGGTAGGATTTAAGGATGATAACTCGAAGATGACTCTGCGATTGGATTTTGTAGATCCTACTATGTATTATTTCTATCCAGTAACCAATACTAATAAGCATGTATATTATCCTGCCGGTTCAACAGAAGCAGAGACAAATGCAATTATCGCTCAACGTAAGATTACGGAAGCAGACTTTTCTTCTGATATCAAGAAGGCTGCCACGATAGAATGGCGAGCTTATAATGGTACCAGAGACAAAATGTGTATTCTTGGACCAGGTAACGTTTTTGGTTTCCCACGTTTCTTTGATTTGAGCATAAGTCTTCTGAATGGTGCAACTTGGACTAATTTGGATGGTGGTACTACTACCAAACCAACCTTTAATCCAGGTGATCACTTTTACGTAGTGGCTTATGTTAAGGATAAGACTGGGAAATTTAGTAGCCCGATGGCCAATTTCAGTATACGATACTTCCGTTTCTATCCAAAGACTTTCGAAGAAATGGGTGCTGATGATGTGACTCGCCAAATATCTTATCTTGATGAGAACTATAACAATATTGCAGTTGTCTCTTTTGATAATGATAGTCCAGAACAAACATTGTCTGCGCCTACAAGTCCTGATGATAATCAAAGTAAGAATCCGTCATCATGGAACAGGCGCAGTTATGGTTTCGTTTATAAGGATTTGATAGATAAAAGTGCAAATAAGAATGGCGACAGTAATGTATATTATAATACCAAACATTCTCCTCAGCATGGTGAATATGGTATTTATAAGACAGCCAATATAAAAAATATCTCAGGTGCTGGAAAAAATGGTACAGATGGCTACGTGTGGTATTCGGATAAAGAACTGCATGATAGAACTTATGCGCTTACAGGAAAATCTCAGTCGGGTTCCTTCCTTTATGTAGATGCTTCAGAAGAAAGCCGTACCATCGCTTCTGCTGAGTTTACTGCAAGTCTTTGTACTGGTCAGCAGATGGCATTTAGTGCTTGTATTGCTGATATGACCTACGAAACTGTCAAGCCGCAGATTATGTTTAGGTTATTTGGCTTAGAGAAGGATGAGTTTGGCAACATAAAGGATAAGAAGTTGTTACATTCTTTTTCTTCTGGCGATTTCATAGAACAAGACAATCAGGCTAAATGGTATCAGGTATATGGTAAGATTACGATTCAGCAAGATGCACAAGCAGAAAAGTATTCTGACTTCCGTATCGAGATTGATAACTATAGTAAGGGTACTAAAGGTGCTGACTATGCCGTTGATGATATCCGTATATATTTAAAGCCTGCTAAGGTTGAAATCTATCAGGACCGACCAGCCTGCGGTGAAACGGGTACAAGTAGCATCAAGTTGAAGATACGTGCCATTCACGAAACTTTGAATGCTATACTTAACCATAAGAATACGAAGATTCATTACCGTTTAGTGAACGAAGATGGTTCGCCTGTTACAGGAGAAGGTCTTTACAACTATTCGTTAAAAGGACCTGGTGATGCTACAGCTAAAGAAATTACGACGACCAAGAGCTATGCATCTGTTGATGTCTTTGATTCAGAGGAAACCTGTGCAAAGTATGAAATTGATGGTGTCAACATGATAGAAAAAGATGCTGATGGTGAAACCTATATCATCCTGGCTAATCATCCTTTCAAACTCACAAAGGGTAAGAAGTATTATGTCTCCGTATGTGCTGACAGTAATCCAGATGCACCAGATGCAAATTGGGGTAAACCTTCTGATGTCTGCTCTATCTATAGTGCTATATTTGAGATGATTGGTCAGACGCCAATGATTACTGATACTGATGGTAAAGTCATTACAGAGTATCGTGTGAATTGTACTGATTCTGACCCTAAGGTTACGCTAAAGGGAAGTCTTACAACTATTGACCCTAATACTGGCGAGAAGATTACGCTTACTGGTGTGCCATTCTTGTGGTATATTGATGACAGCAGTACGCCTGTCGATGCAACACCATCAACAACCATTGAGATACCTGTTAGCAAAATAGGATATGGTGCTCATAAAATTTATATGAAACCAGAAACGGATACAAAAAAAGCTGATGGGGATATGGTATTTACTGTTAATGGTGTCGAATATCTGATGTGTACAGTGAAAATTCCTGTGCCTCTGCGTATTGCTAAAGATGGTCCGCAGCTAAACTTCGGATTCAACGATGTGGATTATCCTTTCAATGAAGCCAGCTATGGAGCTTCGCTTCGTATCGGTTTGCCACAATTGAAGAAGCTGAAGGAAAAGAATGGATACTTGCAGGTTCCATTGCATAGCGCAAGCTATAAAAGCGGGGAAAGCGACAAGACTTTGACCTTCATTGATGATAGTAAGTCTACAACAGGTACGGCTTCGGCTGATGTTTATGTTGCAACTACCAATGATCCATTGTGGAATGCAGATGGGGCAACATTACTGTCAACTCCTGTTGCAACATTGAGTTCTAAGACTCTTCCTGAAATCGTGGCAGGTACACAGTCTACCCTCGACCTCAAGTTCTCTGATGATGTCTTGAATAATTTCCACGAGGGATATTACTACGAGCTCAGATTTGCCTTCGAGCAGAGAACAGCTTCTGAGGGAACTACCAACTGCCCTGGCGAGTCTTATCTCAAGTTGAAGATTGTACCGGAGTTCATTACCTGGACTCCTACTGCCGATGGTGGTATGAATGCTAACTGGAATAATGATGATAACTGGCATCGCTCATCTTCTACAGAATTGTATGATGATAAGTATACAGATTATCTGGCTTATGGAAGCAGTATGTCGGGTACGCCAACTTCTGCAAAGGATATTCCTACTCAGAACAGCTATGTGCCAATGAAGTTTACCAAGGTAACTATCGGTAATCTGAATGGTTTGCCATTCCCTGACCTCGGTAATGTGGTTTACCGTAGCACCAATTTCATCGCTACCAAGCTGACCAATGGCAAGGGTAATGAGGCTACGAAGTATATCCAGTACGACATCATGGCTATCTGGAATGAGGCAGATGCCAATAAGGGATTGGATACAGAAGGTAATCTGAAGTGCGAGAAGTTCTATGGCAATACCTGCCATCAGATTTACTTCAAGCCTCAGGGCGAGCTTCGTGACCAGTGCTATCTCGTATATGACAAGGCTTGGGTAGAGAAAGAGCTGGAGCCTAACAAGTGGTACACCATGGCTTCGCCTCTGCAGTATATCTACGCAGGTGATATGTATGTGCCAGCAAGTAATGGACGACAGGAAACCAAGGCATTTACGGACATTAAGTTTACGGATAAGACTGCTGATGGAAAAGCTGATGTGTATAGCCGAAGCAAGTATCCGGTTTATCAGAGAGCCTGGATGAAGAGTGATGTGAAGGAAATCACACCTAAGAGTGATTATCCTGCATCTCATTACCCTGAAGGTGCTAAGACAGATAATATGAATCTCAATCTCGGCTACTGGAGCCACGTATATAATAAGGTAGACGAGAGCTATGCCGCAGATGGAACATTCGGTGGCTTCTCTATTAAGGCGGGTAATGCGCTCTTGCCAAAGGATAAGACTAAGAAAGCGCTCCTCCGTTTGCCAAAGGAAGATACCAGCTATCAGTACTTTGATTATGATGGAACAACAACTACTGGTGATTCTGCAACTGTTGGTAAGAACAATGGCCATGGCAAGCTTCTCGTTGCTTTCAGTAATGATGAGAAGCATCTTGCAGAGAAGACTCAGACCTTGGGAGATGGTAACAACAGCGGATACTATCTCGTAGCCAATCCATATACCTGCTCTATCTCTCTGAAGAAGTTCTTCGAGGTGAATACAGGATTGCAGAATGCTGTATGGTTGGTAGAGGGAGATGCGATAAGAAGCGTTTCTTCAACAGATTTAAGTAGTAAGGATTTTGTTATCCAGCCTACACAGTCGTTCTTTGTCAAGAAGATGGATACTTCTGTAAGTGAGGTGAAGTTCACTTCTGCGATGTATGTAGACCGTCTTATCTCACAAGGCTTCATCATTGCTTCTGATTATCTCAAAGACGTGAATGTCTCGGCTCAGAATGCTAACGGCCAGACTTCTAGGGCACGCATCGCCTTGCGTCCGGAGGCTTCTGCCGACTATGATGACCAGGAGGATGTGGAACTCTTGTATGATCAGAACCTCAAGGATATTCCGCAGGTCTATACCGTTGCCGGTAACGAGGCGGTGGCTGTGAATGCAGTTCCTGAGTTGTCCTGGATTCCGCTCGGTATCGTGAGCCAGCAGGCTGAAGAGGTTTCACTTACCCTGAAGGGTGTGAACAAGCTCGATGCGCCGGTTTATCTCTACGATGCTGCATCGGCAAGCTTTACGGAAGTTCATGAAGGCGAGGCTGTGAAGGTGAAGGCGGGTGACCACGGAAGATACTTCCTCACCCAGACCCGTACCTCAACCGGCATCGACCGCATGGAGGCTGAAGAGCAGAGCGCACCGGTGAAGGTTTACTCACCTGCTGCAGGCATGATTGTTGTTTCCGCCTTGGGTAGTGAGAAGCTCGACAGGGTTCAGGTATTTACATTGGATGGCAAGATGGTTCACAGTTATCAGTTGCCTGCCAAGCAGAGAATGATTCTGCGAGTTCCATCCGGCATTTACATCGTGAAGGCATCTACTCAGTCCTGTGCTCAGGCTAAGGGTCAGAAGATTTCAGTAAGATAGTATATTCTGGTTTTTAAATATCAATACTTATTTTTTGATAATCCTTTTATACCCACATTATCTGATACCTTACTATATATAGGGGCATCTTTGTTTCTTTGGTAGAGACGAAGGTGTCCCTATCATTTTTATTATTTTTTTTAACACGCATAATTTGCTAGTTTCCAACAATTATCTTATATTTGCAAAGAGTTTCTGTGTCTCTTATGTAGAGATTCAGATGAACAACATCAAAAAACGAACTTGATTCGCATGATGAAAGAGACAAATATACACTCACAGGTAACGTCCACTATTGCAGGGGACGACGGCGAAGCCGTGGCAAAAAGTGAAGAAAACGCTAAGAAAAAGGTTCCGGAAAAGCCTAATGAAGGGCTTGAAAAACCTGCTGATGCAGGATGGTATGTGGCTGTAGTGAGAGTGAATTGTGAAACGAGAATAGCTGATTCTATACGAATCAATCTTAATCACAATCATGTTTGGTTTGATTACTGGATTCCCAAGGTAAAAGTAGTTTATATAGACAAACGTTCCAATAAGCGAAAAGTGAAAGAAAAGCTATTTCTTTCCACCTTTATCTTTTGCAATGTTTCTCCGAAACAACTTGACAAAATCCGCTTCCGTTCGGATGTGTACAAGATGCTGACGATGCCAGGTCAAAGGAAAATATATCAAATTCCCGACCAGGTTGTTGCCAACTATCGATATTTTGTAGAGAATGATGAAGAACCTGTCACTGCTGCCCCTGTTCCTTTGAAGAAAGGAATCAAAGTGCGAGTGGTAGCAGGTAGCATGAAAGGTGTGGAAGCATACGTACAGAGTTATAATGGCAAGAAAGCCGTCATCGGCAGCGAAATCAAGTATATCAGTGGTGCAACGCTTACGATAAGTAGAAATTTACTCGAAGTCGTTGAAGAAGATTGAGTTGTAGATTGATCTTGTTGCATAAAAATGGAAACGTTGGTATACATTCTTGAAGTTTCATGGAAAACCCTTATCTTTGCACTGAATAAAAAAAATAGGAGGTTTTATGGAAATATTGAATAAAGAATTTTGGGAGAAGCGTGATGCTGCGATGAAAAGATTCATGGCATCAAAGGAAAGAAAAAGAAAGCGTATGGCAGAGTTAGAGCAGATGCTCCGTCAGGATTATTTAGCTCGTACAGGAGAAGAGCCAAAGTTTGTAAATGTTTGGTGACATGAAACAGTTGTCTTTGAAAACAATCAATGCCTCTTCACCGTATGATGTTATGATGGTAAATCCAAATACTTATATATAGTTAATATGATTATGTTGAAGCCGGAACATTAGCCTAGCGCTCCCAATCAGCATGCTGTTCCCATGCACCCCCAATCAGCACGCTAAAGTAAGGCGGTCCCATCCCGCACAACCATGGCGAGGGCTTTGATGCCCCGCCAACCTTATAGCGTAGCGGTTTCGAGCACCGGAGGGCGGTTTTCCTCTTCTTCCCTGAGGGGGAGAAGACCGAGATGAGAGGTGGAGCCTTCTTTAATGGTAAAGAAGGACGGGATGATTTTAGAAAAACAGCACTGAGGGCGGTTACATCCCTAATCCCTATGGTAGGGATTTAGGGCTTGGGTATAGGGTAAGGACCCCCTCTTCGCAAGAGGGGGACAGGGGAGTCGAAGCAATACAATAATTAATAAGGAGATTACGTTATGACCATAGAAGAAAAAAAAGCAGATTTTATGCGTCGCTTCAAGGCTTCTAGGGAGCGAAAGGCAGAATACATAGCACAAATGGAAAAGCGAATGCGTGATGACTATCGCCGCAGAACCGGTAAGGAAGCAGAATCATTTTGTGTATTGTGATGTTTTGCCATAAGCCAAGTATAGGTTAATAAATGCATTTTTTCTCTTAATTCCTTGGTGATTACGAAAGAAAGTCGTAAATTTGCAGACAAAGATTAAAATAAAGGAGAATGTATTATGTTGATAAGTAATGTATCACAAGATAGAACCATTCCTTATTGGGATGAAATCAGAAATTTAAGCATTGAGGATAAATATTCCTTGATAGCTAAAATTGAGTCTTCTTTGGGCGATGTTGATATAAGTGAGTCGACTAATTCGATTCATGGGATACCACGTGAGGTGATGATTGCGGCTGCAGAATATGCTCTGAAGGAAAATAGAGCAGGTCGCTGCATTCCAAATTCGCAAGTTGAGTCTTATATTAAAGCAAAAAGAGGATAATTGTAATTATGGGGATAGTTCATGTCAAGCGGTCTCCGCAAGCCGTAACTTCCATGATCAAACGCTTCCTAGAAGAATATGACAAATAGGTAAGTCTTCAGAAAATTGATGCTGTCAGCAACTGTTCGGAAATTCCGAACAGTTAATAAAGAAGGCAATCGTATGATTACACGTAATATGGATTACTCCGCCATAACCCTGATGGGCACCTCTCCAGAGGTAATCCTCTCAAAAGTAGAATAAAGATAACATCCCCATTCGAGTGACGACCAGTGCAGAGCGATACTGCAATGAGGAACCAAATATAAAATCATGAAATCCTTTTATCAATCAAACCAGGAGCAACCTTTTTCTTAGGTAGCTCCCAGACCCTCGTCTATCATAAAGACAGCTGCTCTCCCTTATCACCCATCAGTAGCCGATGGCATTGTCAAGTTAACAGAGAAGAGCCTCAAGCTCTACACCGAGATTTCCAAGAACTGCCCCCTGAAACTCAGGAAAGACCGTCTTGTGGCAGAATGGGGTGAAGAAACAAAATAGGTTGATATCTTATAAATTGGTTGCGTAATGAAGATTTTCTCTTAATTCCTTGGTATTTACGGAAGAAAGTCGTATATTTGCAGCCGAAAAGATATAAAATAATAGGAGATAGGAATTATGATTAACGATAGAAAAGAAGCCATATTGTTTATTGCAAACAAACAACATGGTAGCAAAAAAGAATTGATCGGCGAGATTGGAGAAAAATTCTTCAATCAATTCTGTCGTATGGGCTTTATCAAGAAAGGCATTACAAAAGATAAGTTGGAACAAGTAAACTCTACTTGGCAAATAACCAAGCTTGGCAAGGAGCAGGAAAAATTCTATCGTGAGCCAACTCGTTTGGAACGACTAGATGGACAATGCTTTTATGCTTTAGGGGTATAAATGATGAAAGGTTATTGCGTTTTTTGGATTCCATCCATATATCATGTGGCACCAGTTCCCTTGTCAGAGAATTCCTTTTTAGAAAAAGAAGATATTTCTGATGAAGTAGGGTGCCAGTGCCATTTGTCATTGAAGTTAGATTCACAAGAAAACATTATCGTGATTCTCTCCTTGCGTGGAATTGATGTAGAATTTTCTTTGATGCATAAGGGGGCTAACGATAATGGCTTTATCCTCTATTCATTTGATGTGTCTGTTGCTGATACTGAATTGCTAATTAAGGCTTTGACAAACCCCATATATCATTATGTCAAGGGATTTTATCATGAACATAAGAATCATACGGATGACTGTGATTCCATTCTTGATGCTTATGTATGTACGAAGGAAAGCGACTCTCAGATTTCTTCTCCAGACAACAAACCTTTAATATTTTATTTGCGCCAATATGAAAAACGATTCCGAGACTTTACTGAACAATTGGAATTTGATGCATCCTATCTTATGAGTATCTTGGATTCACCAGATTATCGTGATGTCTTGTACAAGGAAAAGTTTGAAAGTTTTGATGCAAGATGTATAGATATCTTAGGGGAGGTTGTCTATTATCGTGCTTTATTGTATTCTCATAACAATGTTTCTTATCACAAAGCTCTTGGTGATAACCATACGCTACAGGCATGTGCATTTAATACAGACAATGCTATAAATAATATAAAGGTGATAAAGGAGCGAGTGGAAAATGTCTTTCAGGGCAGACGGGCTAATGCTACATTAGTTCATATCAAGATGGCTAATGACATGCTTGTTGCAGGAGATAAAATCTCGAAGTTAAGTGTGCGCTTGGGATGGCTTGGTGCTATTTTGGGAGTGCTGAGCTTATTACTTGGTATCATTTCTATATTATAAATGCTCAACTTCTTGAAGTCTTCTGTTCATATCAAGGCAAAGAGAGGATGGAAGTAGTTTGAAATCCGTGAGATCCGTGAGATCCGTGAGCGACTAAGAAATAATATTGAGTGTTGATTTTTGAACACGAATCTCTTGAATCACTCGAATCTTTAGAGACTAAGCAACATATTCGTGTAATTCGTGCAATTCGTGTTCAGTAAAATCAATGCGTAATTCGCGTGCAGGGAAATATCTATTGCTGCGAAGTTTAGTGAGAACCGTTGCTGCAACGAGAGTATCTGTGCAAATCCGTGAATTGAAAATCGGCGGCCGAAGGGAGATTTTTCCACCGGACCCACTGACCAGTGGGAAGTAAAGCCAAATCTGTGGGAGATTAGAGCAAGAATCAAAAACTCCTCCAAAAATTTGGTAGTTTCACAGAAAACCCTTATATTTGCAGCCAATAATTAGAATATTACGCTTATGGCAACATTGGTACTCGATAATACATTATATCAAGGCTATGCAACGATAGCAGAGCAGAATAACATCAGTGTGACTGATGCTATGGCAGAAGCTTTGCGATTATTGAAGCAACACTTGAAAAAGAAACCAAGTCTTTCGTTAAGACAACGACTTGAGAAGCGAATTCTTGAACTTCGAGATTTACCAGCAAATTGGGATTACGCCGGTTCACCTTCTATATCATCAGAAGCGTGTGATTATTCTCTGAAGGTTGTTGCATGCTGTAGCGAATCGTTGCTTCAAGGATTAGCAATATTCCCAAATACCAATGGCTATATATTAATGCAATGGAAGACCTCCAAAGGAGACGCCTGTTTGTCTATTCTTAGTGATAGAATAGTATATGATGTCAATTATGGAGAGATAGAGAAAGAAGGTATCCTTCCTCTTTCAGAACTCCCTAAATTTTTAGAAGTCTTAAAGAACATAGCCTAATGGAATGTGATATAACATTTGAGAAACCAGTATTGAAAGATATGGAGGAGATTGCTCGATTGTTGTCTTCTCCAGCCTTTTATGATGAAAATACCCATCAGTTGAATTTTGCGGCATTTAATCTTCGACGTTTTACGAATGGTGAAGTAGAGTCTTATGTCTCATTGTCCAGGCTGTCTTTTATAGACCAAAAGCATTTGAATAAAAAAGGTAAGTATGTTTTTAAAAAGACAGAAAGCCATTATGTGGGTTATGCTCTTTTTACTCCAAGGTATTTAGCAAACTTACATGATAGATTAAGAATATATCCTGTTAAAGCAGGTCTTAATGATCATTGTGGTATGTTTTTCTTGGGTAAGGATAAGAAGTTAATCTGTGATGACTTGACGATTTGTCCTTATACATTAAAAACGTTACGCTCTCTTTGTGACTTATTGCAAGCTAATGTTGTTTTAAAATAGGGGTCGTACCCAGCACCTTTAGCAAGATAATAGGAAGGCGGTCCCATCCCGCAAACCTGGCGAAGACCTTTGATGGTCCGCCAACCTTATAGCGTAGCGGTTCTGAGCACCGGAGGGCGGTTACATCCTCTCGTTCCTGAGGAAAGAGAGGCTTGGTGAGAAAGGTGGAGCTCTCCTTGCAGGAGAGACGGAGAGGTAGAAAAAAGCCTTTATCAACAAGGAAGGACGGGATGATATGCATGCAAAGCCATTTTGACAATCATGTGATGTAATCAGAATGAATACAACGAACAAAGGGGAACGACCAAAGACTGGTCGTTCCCCTTTGTTCGTTTAGAGGCAATTGTATCAGGTGTATCTGTCATCTCTGATTTTCCCATCAATTATCGGCTTGCGGTAATTGGTGGTGAGGAGGGACTGGTAGATGATGCCAACGCCAAAATACTGGCAGCCCTATAAGCCACAAAAAAGAATAAAAAGAGGGATTTTGTAAAATGAACCAAAATGAACCATTTTTCCTGAATCTTTACATGAGAGACACAGAAAACCGGAAAACTTTCGTTCAATCAACGACTTAGGAAATTATGTACGAAAAGAATAGTAAAATAATGTTGATTTTCGTAGAATGATATTAATTTTTTAACACGCATAATTTGCTAGTTTCCAACAATTTTCGTATTTTTGCAAGGAGATTCTGTGTCTCTTATATCGAGATTCAGTTGAACGCCATCAAAAAACGAACTTGATTCGTATGATGAAAGAGACAAATATACACTCACAGGTTACGTCCACTATTGCAGTGGGACGACGGCGAAGCCATGGCAAAAAGTGAAGGATATGTAGCTGAAAATGGTTTTGTAGCAACAGATCCGACGCACTTTGGAGAGATGTATCATGATAAACTCCTTTAGCTAGCAATGCCGGCCAAAAGGAGTTATAAGAGTTAATCAAGGCGGTGTCGGGCAGCCCAGCTTCCAGCATCCAGACACGGACACTCTTTGGGAGTAGTCCCAGGCAAGTCCCGATGGCCCACAATCTTCGCTTTCGGAAAGAGAATCTTCAGATTCCTGAAAAGGTCAATGAGTCTCGTTTCCTGCTCAGTTGTCATGGTGTTGCAAGGCTTGCCTTGCTCATCGAGCCCTCCCTCATAGCAGATGCCGATAGAGCATCTATTATAAGGTCTGGCATGAGCTCCCACCTCCAGCAGCTTACGGTGCTGCGTCATCGTACCATCCTTACGGATGTAGAAGTGGTAGCCGATGTCATAAAACCCACGAGCCTTATGGTCACGGCGCAGCTGTTCTACACTATAGTCCTGATTGCATCGGCTAGCCGAGCAATGCAGTACCAGAAATCTCACAGAGTCGGCAGACATCATGTTCTTGCCGTTCTCCACTTTGGCGAGGAGCATGCGCTCAGAGCGTACCTTCTCCCCGCCAATGTTCATTGGAAATGTATCTTTCGTCATAGGAATAATTCAACATTCAACACTCAACATTCAACATTGCTATAAGGCACTCGCGCACGAGCTTACTCCCAGTGCCGTGAGAGCAGCAATCAGCGCCTGTACAATGGCATTCACGATTTGAGTCCAGGAAATCTTGTTTGGATTTGATTCAGAGTTAGAACGAAACATTTTCATAATCAATAAAATTTAAATGAAACAATAAGTTATCAGAGTTTAGCAGTGCCTCCCTTTCAGAGAGGTAAGGCACTGCCAGAGTTGGAGACTATTCCAATCCGTCACCATTGTCGGAACCAGTTCCGCCAGCCTCAGTGCCGGAACCGCCGCCAGTGGTCTCACCACCAGTAGTCTCACCGCTAGTGTTCTTTCCGTCAGTGGTCTCGCCGCCAGAGGTCTTATCCTTCTTCTCTTCACCGTACTTGACGAGTTCGATGGAATCAGGAATCAGGTTGTAGAGACGAGTACCATTCTGCAACTTGGTGAAAGAAGGACGGAAGGCAGGAACGAGACTCTTGACGAGTTTAGCGTTCGCCTTACTCTCATCTTCTACGGCTTTGCCGGTAATGAAGCGGATGAAGAGCTTGCCGAATCCAAGCAACTCGATGTCGTAACCCTTCTTCAGGTTCTCCTTCACGTAGTAAGCATAGCGGTCGAGTACCGCCTTTACGTCTGCAGGAGTAGCTGTAGACTCCACTGCGATTTGGTTAGCAACCTCCTCGGTGGTCAAGGTTCCGTAACTGTAAGGTCTAACAGAAAAGAGTGTCTGACCTTTCTTCTCACCCATGTTAATGGTCTTCTTTGCAACTTTGTAGCTTTTACTCATAATTTAAAACATTTAAAAGATTAATACTAAAGTTTTGTCATCGTCAGTCCAAAAAGATTAGCAATCCCGTTTGTTCTGATTGACGTTGCGAAGATACAACATTGGCGAGGCGAAAACAAATGCCTTCACTGACGTTCACCATCTGTTTACTGCTCATTCACTATACGCTCACTTTTAATAAAAATCATAGCAATGGAAGATACCAGCAAGGCAAATATCGTCTTTAATATCTCTGGTGGTAACAACCAGATTCTGCCCAATGCTATCAAGGCTGAGCAAAACTTTTATGGCGACAAGCACATAGAGGAGATGATGAAGGCGAAGACCACAAGTCAAGAGCCTGTTCTCTCACCCGAAACAACCCGTCTCTCCTTATATATTAATAATGTGGAAGCATTAGCAGAATATGTAGCCAAGCTCTCTGCATGCACCAATGCCAAGGAATTGGCTCAGGTGGTGATGGATATGGTGAATGATACAGATGTAAAGGTTGACCAAGATATTATGGTGAAGCAGGAGTTCATCGAAGTCTTACAGCCCTTGGCTCCTCAGGTTACTACAGGCATCAGTAATATCCGCAAGTATATCAATGAAGCCTGGTATAAGTGGAAATGATCACCAATGAAGTAGTGTGAGGAAAAATACTGACAAAAGGCACTTTTACGCACTCCATAATTTCAGAATTTTCAATGAATCCAAATTCGTTTTGTAGAATTGAAAATATGTTGAGGCTTGGTAAGTTGCTGATAATCAGTAGTGTATAAAAATTGAAAAATATACTTGGTCTCTTGAAAATCTATAGTTGTACGACTATGACCCCTATAGTTGTACGACTATAACTCCAGAGTTGTACAACTATAGCATGTATAGTCGTACAACTGTAGCTTTACAGTCGTACAACTATAGGATTTTCAACTCGCAAAACTTGCGGATTATGGTTAATTGCTGCTGAAAATTGGCTTTTATTGATTCTAGATGGTTAATTTAGTATGGAGGATAAAAATTTGTACATGATACAGAAGGCACAGGAGTTCATGAATGAGAATCACTTTGCCGACGTCTCCCGAGTGCAATGTCTGCTACGCAAGATGATGTCCAAGGAGTATCATGGCCTCATCGATCAAATCAAGGAGTGTCAGGATCCCCATGCTATCTTCAATATTCATGGCGGCAACAATCTCATTGCGCCCACTGCCAGCCAGGCTGAGCAAAAATTGGTGGAGAAACCTGCTGACGAGATAAAAAAAGATAAGGAATAATCAAGAAAGAAGACCGAGATGCTGAACGATTTCGATTCACCATTCGATATCACCGTAGATTTCCACAAGTAATTGGGCGGAGTTGAAAAAACTCCCCCAAAATTTGGTAGTTTCACAGAAAACCCTTATCTTTGCTGCGAATTAAATATAGAAGTTATGGCACAGTTAACATTACAGATAGATAGTCCATCTTTGTTGGAGCAATTAAAGAATGTCCTCTCTCTTATGAGAGGCGTTAAAATAGTTTCAGACTCCCCAGTTTCAAGGAGTGCTGCTTTGGAAGATGTTCCAAACGCAGAAACTTTGGCAGCAATGAAAGAGGCTGAGAGTGGTCATGATGCGGGAGTAGTTCGAGTAGATAGCTTAGAAAGTTTCATGGCATCAATGGAGGAATAGGGTTTATGAAAGAATTCGAAAGACCTCGCAGTTCAAGAAAGATTATAAGCGTTTTAAGAATGATAAAGAATTTGTAGAAACGCTTATGGGGATAGTTAAGCTTTTGGCAGAAGGCAATCAGATACCGGAAGAATATAATCCTCATTCTTTGAAAGGCAACTGGAAGAACTATATGGAATGCCATATAGAAAATGATACACTTTTGATTTGGTTTGATAAGAACAATAATGCAATAGAATTAGTTCGTTTAGGTTCGCATTCTGAATTATTTGGTAAAGGACGTAAGCGCTGATCTCCATAACAGCCAAGCGGGGGACAGGGGAGTCGAAAAAAAACTTACGTTATGACCATAGAAGAAAAAAAGTAGATAAGGAAGCAGAATCAGTTTGGGCAAAATTTGCCTACACTGCCTCAGACGGCAAAACATATCAAGTTGATTATTATAATTTAGATGTTATAATATCTGTAGGTTATAGGGTAAAGTCCGTACAAGGTACAAAATTCCGTATTTGGGCTACATCTGTTTTACGCCAATATCTTCTCCAAGGTTATTCCGTGAATCGTCACTTGATAGCCTTACAGGAGAATATGGACAAGCGTATGACCCATATTGAGGATACCCAGGCTAAGCAGCAACAGCAGCTTGATTTCTTTATTCGGACTTCGACCCCTCCTGCAGAAATGGTCTTCTTCGAAGGTGATTTCTATACAGCAAGAGTTGCTTTAGAGAACCTGGTTCGTTCTGCCAATAATCGAGTAATCATCATAGATGGCTATGTTTCATCGCTAACCCTGAGTGTGTTAGATGTTCGTAAACCGGAAGTTTCAGCGACAGTTTATACTGTAGGTGTAGGTCAAGGAATGCAACGTCTCATGGATGAGCATGACCGCCTATTCCCCGATAATCATATAGACATCCGAAAATGGAAAAACGAGTCCCATGACCGCTGGCTTATTATAGATGACCGCCTCTATCATTGTGGTCATTCATTAAACGCCAATGGCGGTCATAAGATTTCCGCCATAACCCTGATGGGAACCTCCCCAGAAGTAATCCTATCAAAAGTAGAATAAAAATAATATTCCTCATTCGAGCGACGACAAGTGCAGAGCGATACTGCAATGAGGAACAAAAATGGTGGTCTCAACCAGCAAGTTATAGCAAGTTGTCCCCTGGCGGTCCCATCCCGCACAACCATGGCGTAGACCTTTGATGGTCCGCCAACCTTATAGCGTAGCGGTTCCGAGCACCGAGTAGGGCGGTTTCCTTCTTCTTCCCTGAGGGGAGAAGACCGAGATGAGAGGTGGAGCCTTCTTTAATGGTAAAGAAGGACGGGATGATTATAGAAATCTTTTACTCATTTTATCCGAGACAGATATAAATTATCTTATAATGTGAGCAATTGGATACATGAAACGAATGATGATATTAAGCCATTGGATATGCATGCAAAGCCATTTTGACAATCATGTGATGTAATCAGAATGAATACAACGAACAAAGGGGAACGACCAAAGACTGGTTGTTCCCCTTTGTTCGTTTAGAGGCAATTGTATCAGGTGTATCTGTCATCATCACAAAGGTTGCAACCAAACGAAAGATGGAGAAGGCACCACGCAAATCTATCTCAATTCTATCAAAAGCTCAGAAGTAGATGATGCCAACGCCAAGATACTGGCAGCCCTATAAGCCACAAAAAAGAATAAAAAGAGGGATTTTGTAAAATGAACCAAAATGAACCATTTTTCCTGAATCTTTACATGAGAGACACAGAAAACCGGAAAACTTTCGTTCAATCAACGACTTAGGAAATTATGTACGAAAAGAATAGTAAAATAATGTTGATTTTCGTAGAATGATATTAATTTTTTAACACGCATAATTTGCTAGTTTCCAACAATTTTCGTATTTTTGCAAGGAGATTCTGTGTCTCTTATATCGAGATTCAGTTGAACGCCATCAAAAAACGAACTTGATTCGTATGATGAAAGAGACAAATATACACTCACAGGTTACGTCCACTATTGCAGTGGGACGACGGCGAAGCCATGGCAAAAAGTGAAGGATATGTAGCTGAAAATGGTTTTCATGTCCCTAATCCCATGTAATTATAACTCGAACAAAAAGGTGAATGTCAAGGCTGCCTAATAGGTAGCTTTGGCAATACCAATTAATAATATACTTTTTTTGAAAAATGTTGGATGTGCTAACTGCTGAAAATCAGTAGTTACGTTCTAACGGTGATTTACGGAATTGGATCAGACTGTACAGACACTTCTGGATGCCAATCTTGCCTTGGGTAATAAGCAGAAGGAGCAAAAGACAGAGTCAGATCGTAAGATTGTCAATTTGCAGGCTCAGGTTGACAAACTTACAGGAGAATTGCAAGCCCGCAGGCGTAAGATGCATGGCAAGAACAATGACAGGATTTCTTCAGGGGATTTAGTTAAACCTGTTTAAAAAACAGAAAAGTCCAATTTCTTAAAATACCCTGTATCCCCTGTAAACACTGGGGATGGAGTTGTATTGTCATAGTGGTTGAACGCTTGCGTTTACTTTATAAGTGTTATCTTTGAATAAACTAAGATTATTATGGCATCCGAGGATTTTATAAAAAGACATAGTGCGTTTTGGCAACAGAATGGTTTTGACTATCAATTTGCTCTTTTTGTCAAATATCTTTTTGAAAGTAATTTAAAGGATATTGTCAAATATGAGGATAAGGATGATATTGTTATTGATCATGGTTCTTGGAAAATAGACTTGATACAAGTAAAGCACTCTTTTTTAGAGGGGAAGAGAATGACAAATTCCAATGAAGATATTTGGAAAACAATTATCAATTGGTTAGATTTCATTAAATTGCTAGAAGCAGAAGGTAATCCAACTCGCGATATAAGATGCATCTTAATCGTTAATATGCTTCCTGCCCATGATTTTTTAAATGTCATAGACAATGTGAGACATGGTGAGGCTGATTATGACGATATTGTTGATTGTTTGAAACAACTTCAAAATATGCAAACTTGTCGAGAGGCAGCAGGAAAATTGTTAGCAGAGGGCAAGAATGTGATGAAGCTTATATCAAAGATAGAGGTGAGGCAGATAGATAACCCAATTGGGGCGATGTTTGATAGGTTTGTGGATAAATATGCATTCCCTGTGTTGGCGGATGATGTGCTATATTCTATTATTGGAAAACTTTGGGTAAAGAAAGAACAGCATAAAGGGGGAATATTTCAGATGAGGGTTGAGGATTTTCTATATGAGTTTCAGTCAGATATACAAAAGTTGACGATAAAGCCATTTGAACCTATAGAGGATAAAGATGACAGGGAGTTGCCTATTGATTATCGCCAAATGACGATGGTAAAGCAATTGGAGTCAATTGGTATATCTGATAGTTTAAGCATTACTCTATATATGGGCTACTATTGGTGTTATGTGAATAGTATTAATGCTTATTGTGTTACAAGCCATGAAATGGCTGATAGCCTTCGTGAAGAAATAGAACGGAAGGTAATAAAAACATGGCAGGGTATATATGTTGATGCTAATCATGAAATACTTAATGCGGCAGAAGGTAATGATGAAAAGACAATGAAAACTTGTGGGTATTCATGCTTTTCTCAGTCAATGAAAACTGATGTCAATTACAATGGAATTCAGATAAAGCCACATTTCTCTTCAGGGTGGATGCTGGCACTATCTAATGAACTTACCCCTCGTGTATATTGGCGTGCTGATTGGAATAGGGAGAATATGTAATGGAATTAGATTATCATATATATAATAATGAAGCCTTAGTTGCAAGTTTGATACATGGTGTATTAAAGAGAACCATGAGGATGAATGTTGCAGTGGCTGCTGCTTTATTACCTTTGGTACTAGATGAATCAGTCTGCAATTTGGTGGAAAACAGGCATTTTGCTTTGGTGAATGTTCTTCAAATTAGAAAAAATAAACTGCTGAATTTTAACGACCAATATCGTGATGCTTTACCTATCTTGATAAACGGAGTGTCTGTGTTGTTAGATTTGCATCTCGTTTCTTTGGAAGGTGAAAGTATAGTGCTATTGGATGTTAATACAAGAATACTAGATGTTGGGGAATGTTTAAGACTGGAACGATTGGTTCGAGTGTTTTTCCAGCTTTATCAAGAAGCAGTACGGATGAAGTTATCTGATTTATACAGACAATTAAACATAGAGCTATGAAATTTAATGTATCTAGATTAATAATATGGTTTGAGCCCGTGGATGAGCCGCAAGTGCTATCCTTTTACCCCAATAAAGTAAATGTGATAACTGGTAATTCCTCAACAGGTAAAAGTAATATTATAGCAATCATCAATTACTGTTTGCTTTCCGAAAAGTCAAACATAGTGGAACCTGTTATCAATCAGTTCTCTAAATGGTATGGTTTGGAATTTAATGCAAATGGGGAAACTTATGCTATTGCACGGAAACGTCCAGATTTGGAAACTATAACAAGCGATGTGTACATTCAAAAGGGTAAATTTGAAGATGGCTTTTATCCTTCTAGTACCAACTATCAAATTCAAGGGGGACGGAAATACTTGAATAGTGTCCTAGGTTATCACAATGAAGGTAAGGAGTTTAGGTTCAGAAGCAACTTTATCTTCAATATGCTTACTGAAAACATCATTACTTCTCCTTATGATTATCTAAATATTAATTTCTTTGATACTAAATATTTTGGCAAGTCCGAGTTTCGAGAAATGTTGGTTGATAATGTTATTACTCCTAAGGGACTGAATACGGAAGAGCTAAAAAGTGAACAAAAGAAATTGGGAGCAGAAATCAAAAAACACGATAATCAAAAAAGGCGATTGCAAAATGTTCAAGATGTCGTAGAATCTTGTATTGCATTGTTGAAAGGTAATGGGTTTGATGTTAGTGACTTAAATGGAAAGGATTTGAATGAGCAGGTTGCTCTTTTGCACAAACGAGTTGAAATGGCTAAGGTAGCTGTGTCAAAAAACGAAGAGGAATCCGATAATGATATCGACCAAATCAAACGTAGCTTGATGGAAGATTCTATCTATTTGCATAACTTGGTGTCTGCAAAGGCCCAGTATGAGCAATATTTGGGTACGTTGGATAAAATGCAAGATGCATTGAAGCCTATAGAATATCTTCAAAGAATGAAAGAGAATGGCATCTTTACGATGTGGACAGATTATATTATGAGGTCTTTGGGGAAGGCGTTATCGCAAATAGTGGAAGAAAGAAAACAAAATGTTTTGGATACATTTAAGTTTGAAGAGCAGATAGCAGAGGTGAAGCGAAAAATTACAGAGAAACAAGAATTGATTAAGCAAAGTTCTGTATTAAAACAAGCTGTATACCAGCAGGCTCAGTCTTATCGGGCAATTGGCGTTATAGAAGAAAAACTTAGCCATTTGGATATGAAGGAGGAACCAAAGGACAAGGTGTACAGTATAGATGATTATGATGTGAAGGTTAAGCGTTTTGAGGAACTTGCTACGCTTATTGATGAAAAGGAACAGGCTGATTATGAGAAATGGCAGAAATTGGAAGATGAGTTTCAATGTATATATGACAATTTTAATTATATGGAGTTTTATGAGGGGTGTAAAACAAAATATAATAGAGAGTGTCAGCGTTTGCAGTTGAGAGGAAGGGATGAAGGTTATGACTATGATGTTGTTGGAAGTCAATCTAACTATATGTTCATGCATCTATGTTTTTTTCTAGGTCTGCATAGGTATCTTATAGATTATGTAGATTCAAATGTCTTTCAGTTCTTGTTTATTGATCAGCCAAGTATTCCTTATTATGTAGGAAATGCCGAGGTAAATAGCAATGATGAGGATAAGTTAAAAGATGCCTTTAGAGTTATCAATGACTTTATGGATTATGTGGTGGATAGCAAAAAAGAAGGCTTCCAAGTCATTCTTGTAGAACATGCTCCTAAAAGTTATTGGGAAGGTGAAAATGGATTTTCTTATTTTAAGACATGTCACCAGTTCTTGGATGGTGAAGCGTTGATTCCAAGTCGTATAATAAAGAAATATACAAAAAATGATTAAGTTTGGTAAAATAAAAAATGTGGTATTGCATTTTGTCGGCAATAAGTTTAATGGTGAAGGTGTGAAAATTTCAAACGAATGTTTGAATTTCGCTCCAGTCAAAAAAGATCTTGCCGCCCTCGTTTCTTCAGCTTTTGATATGAAGGAATTGTACTCGTTTAAAAATATAAAAGCGTCAGAAAATAAGATTTTTTCTTATGCTCAACAAGTTTTTGATACCCCAGAAGCATTGTTGAAACAATCGGTTTACATGGCAAAGACTTTGTATGAACAAGGAAACTCTACCAAAGTTTTACCAGGGGAATTATGGGTATTATATTTGGAAGATGTTTCTTATAATAAGCAATTGTTTTCTGCTATCGTATTGTTGAAGACAGAAAAAAAAGAAAAAAATGTGATGCTCAAATCTATTAATGATGGATTTGAAGTTGAAACAGTAGAGACCTTTTCATTGCGCAAGGCTGATAAAGGATGTTTAATTCTAAATACAGAATCAGACAAAGGATATGTTGTTTCTTGTTTTAATAAAAGTCATAAGGTTGGTGATTTTAAATATTGGGTAAATGATTTTTTGCAATTAGAACCATATCAAACAGCTTTTCATCAGACTAAAACTTTGTTGAAAGTTTGTGGTAATTTTTTGAAGACTCAAGCTGTTGGGATGAACAAAAAGGACAAAGCTTTGCTTGTTTCTAAAATAAAAACAATAATGCGTACTAAGGAAAGTATTTCTTTAGAGGAATTTGCGATAGATGTTTATGGTGATAAGTATGGTAAAAAGTTTATAGACTATGCTCGTTCGCAGGAAGATATATATCAGCTGCCTCAACAAACATTATCTTTGGAGTCAAAATTAGGACAGGCAAAAACTGCATTCCCAAAAACAACCATTCATCTAGACTCTAATTTTGATGTTACCATATTTGGGGGAGAAGGTTATATTCTTAGAGGAAAGGATGAAGATTCAGGTTTGAATTATTATACGTTGTATTTTAAAGATGAACGTTAAGATGAAAGAACCCAATGGAAAAGTTTGGTGGATTGGAGCTATTGTCATTTGTCTTCTCCTTTGGGGAGGTGGATATATGTTAACCAATTATATATCTTTGAATTATTTCCCAGTGGGTAAAGATAATTGTGCACCAGCCTTGTTTGGTGATAGTTTTGGTGCGGTCAATGCCTTGATTTCGGCTTTTGCTTTTGCTGGTATGATTGTAACCTTTGTGTTGCAACGCTATGAACTTGGAATGCAACGCCAAGAACTGGAGGCACAAAGGGAGGAGTTTTCAACTCAGAATGAAACGTTAAGATTACAGCGATTTGAGAATACTTTTTTCAATATGATGGAACTCCAACAAAGTATAGTCAATGATTTATATGCTAAAGATTGGCATAAGAACAATATTTTGGAAGACAATCCTTCTGAGCCTGGCAGGTTGGCTAAAGAAGTTATTACTGCAGATGAGTTTAAGGGACGCAATCTCTTCTTTTATATATTTTGTAAATATGAGTATGATATTGGTACATTTCCCGAGCCACAAAAAGTAAATGGTCTCTTTGGCGTGCTTTGTCAAAAAGGTTTGAATTTTATCGAGAATTACACAACTACGACATTAGACCACTATTATAGACATCTTTATACAATATTGAAGTTTATAGATGGAAATGTTTGGCTTGGTAAGGAGGAACAGTATAAGTATGCTACATTTTTAAGAGCCACCCTTTCTCGTTATGAGTTGGTGATGCTCTTTTATAATGGTCTGCATCATCCAAAATTAAAGAAATTGATGGAAAAATATTGTATTTTGAATAATTTGCGCCCAGAATTACTTGCTTTGAGTTTGGAGAATAACCGATATTTACAAAATATCAATATAAAAGACTTTCAGGAATTGTGTAATCAAGGCTTTTCTTGTCGTGATTATGAATTCTCTTTAACAACTCAAAAAGACGATGACACGAAGTATTATTTAGGCGCATTTTATACGGATGAAGAAATACAGAGAGGAATAGATTTGCTAAACAGATGGAATCATTATATAGCCGGTCGATTGCCTTTCAAACAGTGATGATTTTAAAAGTAGACTTTTATGTTTGAACAGATAAAATCGATAATAATTAAAGGAGGCCCAGTACATTAGTAAACGTAGTGAAAGCTATGGAAGAGAAAGATTTTATATTTCATCCAATTTGTGTGGTTCCACCCGAAAGACATTATGATTCGTGCAAGGAATTGAAGGATGATCTGGTGTGGTATGAAAAGTCACGAGCATACTTTTATAAACATCATCCTGAGTTTATACCTCAGAAAGGGCAATTCGAGCAAGTCAAATTGGCAGGAAAGAAAGGCTTCATATTACTTCCTACATCATTAGACTATGGTGTCCTGTATCGCGGTCAAGGAAAATATCATGGAACATGTCTGCCTTCGCTTTATCGTCAAGAACTTACAGAGGAGGAAATTTTCGTAGAACATGTTCGTATTGCTGAATTCCGTCTGTTCTTGGAGCAGTTTGATGTAACTCGGCATTTCAAAGAGTGTGGCTATGTTGTAGATTATGTTGGATTGGCACAGCATTATGGATTGAAAACAGATGTGTTGGATGTCACTTCTGATATTGATATCTCTATGTTTTTTGCCATGTGTGATTACGATGAATGTACGGATACATACAAACCCAAGACTGAGGACAAAGAATATGTTGGATACATCTATGCGATATTGTCTAATGAGACAAGCGATGATTCCAAGAATCCTTTTGGTGTGTTTTCTAACAAGATTAACGTGATAGGTCTTCAGCCATTTCAACGTCCAGGCAAACAAAAAGGATATGCCTGTCATGTAGGAAAGAAAGGTATATTAAGGGGCTATCTATATTCGTTCTCTTATACAAAAGAAGATTCGGAAGCAATCTATAATCATTATCACCAAGGTGATGCTTTATGGTGCAAGGATGATATTGTTGATACAGCCAAAGAAATAGCAAGTACCAAAACGTTTTCCAGCGAGGCTGTCAGTCTTGCCGTCAGAATGTTTGGAGGCGCCAAAAGTATCAACAAAAGGGTTAAAACTTTGAGGTTGTCTGGGTTTAGCATTACTAGTCGTAGAAAGTTACCTTGGTACTCTATCAAGAAGTCACTAACAGAAAAGCAATGGATAGACATACATCAAAATATAGTTGCAAGAAAATCTGTTTTAGGTAATATTGAACGCCCTTATTTGGGTACACAGCAAATAGGTCAGTTACTCTTGTTTAATTACATGTATGGATGTGTAGATAGCCCTATGGGGTATGACTCAGGCCTTTGTTTTATGGAAGGTAAAGAATCTCCAGTTTGGGGATTAAGAAACGATATGGATAAGATTCCATTTACACCAGGTGCAGATGGTAAAATACACGCAAAATGGTACGAGGATGGTAATATAGCACCAAGAACAAGATCTTTCCAAGTTCCAGACGATTTTAAGCCCCAGCTGAAAAGAATACGATGATATTGCAGATTTCTTTGAATTTGCAGCAAAGTTAATGAGGAGATAACATTTATGAAGGGAATAGTATTAGCAGGTGTAGCGGAACACGCTTGTACCCCATCACAAAGGGTATCAGCAAGCAGCTGATACCAATCTTCGATAAACCGATGATATATTACCCAATATCAGTATTGATGTTGGCAGGTATCCGTGAGATACTCATTATTTCAACACCATTTGACTTGCCAGGCTTCAAACGCCTCTTAGGCGATGGAAGCCAGTTAGGTGTGAAGTTTGAGTATGCAGAGCAGCCATCACCAGATGGCTTAGCCCAAGCCTTCATTATCGGAGAGAAATTTATTGGCGATGAGGCTGCTTGCCTCGTATTAGGTGATAATATCTTCTATGGTGCAGGATTAAATCAGATGCTGCATCAAGCAGTTGTAGATGCTGAACAGAATAACAAGGCTACCGTCTTCGGTTATCGTGTCAGCGATCCTGAGCGATATGGTGTAGCAGAGTTCGATGAGCAAGGTAATTGCCTGAGCATTGAAGAGAAGCCTCAGCATCCAAAGAGCAATTATGCTGTAGTTGGCTTATACTTCTATCCTAACAAGGTGGTAGATGTAGCTAAGCATATCAAACCATCCGCTCGTGGTGAGTTGGAAATCACCACCGTAAACCAGGAGTTCCTGAAGGATAAGCAGCTGAAGGTACAGACCATGGCAAGAGGATTTGCCTGGCTCGATACCGGAACCCATGATTCCCTTTCAGAGGCATCCACCTTTATTGAAGTCCTGGAGAAGCGCCAGGGCTTGAAGGTAGCTTGCTTGGAAGGTATTGCATACCGTCAAGGTTGGATTACCGCAGAAAGATTGAGAGAGAATGCTCAGTCAATGTTGAAGAATGACTATGGCAAGTATCTCCTTTCAATACTTGAAGAGAAAGATCAAACATTAAAAAAGAATTTAGAATATTAAAAACGATGAATATAGTAAAAACAGAAATAGAAGGCGTCCTCATTATAGAGCCACGCCTCTTCCGCGACTCTCGTGGCTATTTTCTTCGAGAGCTTCAGCGAGCGAGAGTTTGAAGAAAAGGTTGCCCCAATCCTGGGACATAGTGTTCACTTCTGCCAAGACAACGAGTCTATGAGTAGCTATTATGTGATGCGAGGCTTGCACTTCCAGTGCCCACCATATACCCAGAGCAAGTTAGTATCTACTGCAAGCAGTTGAGGATACTAAGAGTCTTACGGACTTCTTGGAAAAGATGCAAAAACAAAAGAATTAAAGGAATATGAATACCCAAAAAGATATACTCAATTCAATAGAGTTAAGCAATTTGCTAAATAAAATCGAATTGCAAGTTAAAAATATTGAGACTGGAGATGCTCACACGGAGATTTGTAATCTGACGAGTTTTCCCTTTAAATCAACTGTGGATAACTCAGATTTACGCATAGAGGCTATGAAAGAGTTGCATGGAATGCTTTACAAGGCTTTTGGCTTGATATGTCAAATCTCACTTGAAACAAACAATAATGAATTACTTATTGTCGTTGGCAAGTCTTGCACCCGAATGGTAGATTTACTGTTGTCCTGCCAGTTAAAAATACAGAAAGCCCCTATGGTCAAACCTTTAGCTGATCTATACAATGAGACTATGATAAGCTTACTGCAAAATGGCAACGGCAGTTTAATTTTTGGGATGAATAAACTTGCAGATATACTTTTTGTTTAGAAAACAATATATCAACACAAGTTTCAGGTAATAACAAATGGATATTAAGTATAAATTATGGCAAGAAAGCAACATTTTTATTTAGATATAGAAAGCATACCATCTGTAATTGATGATTATTTTAAGGCTAATACGCAATATGAACACGAGATAGCAAAAAATGATGACTCAGGATTATTGTTGAAAATCAAAAAAGGAAATAGTACTGGTATCTTGAATCTATTTTATTCCAAAGGACGAGTGTCATATTCGGTACAAGGACGTATGAAGGAAAAAGCAGAAGAATGTTGGAATTATATAAAACAACAGACTGCACTTCCAAATACTGAACACAAGACATATACAATTAAAGATGTTTCGAAAGAAGATTTCAATGAGTATAAAAAATGTTTGGATGAATATGAGTCTTATACCCTTGAAGATATGGAAACATCAGACTCAAATGTTATTAACAGATTCAAGGTTACAGGAAGATATGAGGCTACAGTAGTCTTTACATATTATAAGAATGGGACGTTGTATCTGCAAGGAACGATATCAAGTTTATTTCTTTCTCTTATAGTGGAAACTTTACCTGTTATTACTACCATTCCTTCTGATATAATAGCAGAAGTCATCAGTAATTCTACAACTAAGCCGATTGTTGTAGAAGAAAATTTAGGAAAAAGTATAGAGAATCTAAATCCAATAAGAGGTTCTGTTATTGAGAAAATGATTCTATCATCTATACAGTTGGTAAACTCTGCTGTCCCTATTGAAGATTATGGATGCTTTGTTTTAGGCATACACTAGTGTCCCGTTAAAACGAGACGATTATTAAATAAGTTATTAATACTCAA
>ERZ1023626.67-NODE-67-length-35046-cov-130.046583_pt1 | contig 35046 bp, 27 predicted proteins | sample MGYA00380331_ERZ1023626 | MGnify/ENA primary metagenome ERZ1023626 (study PRJEB33179, sample SAMN07448974) | human gut metagenome | biome: Human-gut; feature: Human associated habitat; material: Faeces | host: Homo sapiens | place: India: Bhopal | collected...
GACAGCTCTCCTCGGGGCGTTGGGCGTTTCGGCAGGTGGACTTTAGAGTGATGCCTATGAGAGACATCAATATGATAGTGGTGCATTGCAGCGGTAGCCGCTGCGATCACCGTTATACGATGAAGATGCTGCGCTACGACCATGTTCATAACAACGGCTGGACTGACATCGGCTACCATTTCTACATCACGCTGGATGGAGTGGTTCATGCCTGTCGCCCGGTAGAGCGTATGGGTTCTCATGCCCTCGGTTACAATGCGCACAGCATAGGCATCTGTTACGAGGGTGGTCTTTCGCCATCGGGCTGCATCAGCGATACCCGCACTCCTAAGCAGAAGGAGTCGATGAAGCATCTGATTCAGGAACTTCACCACCGTTTTCCGGGAATCCGGACCATCCTGGGTCATCGCGATTTGCCTGGCGTTCAGAAAGCCTGTCCGTGTTTTGATGCCACGAAGCTCCAGTACCTCCTGGATGCTTCCTGATTCTCTTCCATTAAGAGGGTTTTTCAAGAGCAGAATCCCTCCGAATTTATTTAACAAGTTAGGGCGCACCCGGATTGGATGCGCCCTTTTTCTTTGTCGTCATATTTCTTTCATTCAACACTCAACATTCAACACTCAACACTCAACATTCAACATTCAACACTCACCATTCTCTAACTTTTTCTGTAACTTTTCCTAGAAAACTCTTGCAGATATGAAAATAAAACCGTAACTTTGCGCTATAGAATTTTAAAACAGATGGTTATGAAGTACTTAGATCCTAAGGCAGACCTTACGTTCAAGAAGATATTCGGCAATCATCCTAAAAGACTGATCAGCCTTCTGAACGCCCTCCTGCCACTCAGCGAAGAAGAGCAGATACACGAGATAAAGTATCTGCCTACAGAACTTGTGCCTCAGCTCGAAGGGGGCAAGAACACCATAGTGGATGTACTCTGCACCGATGTCAGAGGCAGGAAGTTCTGCGTGGAAATGCAGATGGAATGGTCCGACGCATTCCAGCAGCGAGTACTGTTCAATGCATCCAAGCTCTATGTGAGTCAGGCTAAAAAGGGAGGAAAATACAGCGAACTCCAACCCGTATATTCCCTCAACCTGATAAATGATATCTTTGCGCATGATACTCCGGATTTCATCCACAACTACCGCATCGTGCACGATAAGGATAGCAATAAGATCATCGAAGGCTTGCATTTCACCTTCATTGAACTCCCTAAGTTCACTCCTCATTCCATTGCCGATAAGCGCATGATGGTCTTGTGGCTCCGTTTCCTCACAGAAATCAATTCCAATACGAAGGATATTCCTGCCGACCTGCTTAATGATCCGGAGATTGGAAAAGCCGTAGAAGATCTTGAAGTTTCCGGCTTTACGGATGCCGAGCTCCGCGCCTATGACAAGTTTTGGGATTCGGTAAGTGTTGAAAGAACCCTTCTGGATGACAGATATCAGAAAGGTATGGAAAAAGGTATGGAGAAAGGTAGAGCAGAAGGCAAACATGAGGCCAACACAGAAACAGCACAACGATTGCTGGCAATGGGACTTTCTGCCGAACAGGTTGCCAAAGCTACCCAGCTACCTTTGGAAATCATTAAGAATCTGAACAATACATAAAAAATATAATAGCGGAGATATTGATGACGAATATCACCATATAATTAAGGGTCTATACGCCACCTTTTCATCGTGGCATATAGACCCTTGTCGCTTCCCGTGAGGCGCAATGTGTACCAAACCTGTTAATTATAAGTAATAAAAACAAAAAATCTATCGTTTTTGTTACTTATGTGAAACAAAAAGAGTATCTTTGCGAAAAGTTTTACTCGTATGAAACAAAAAATATTAGAAAGACTAGGGTATTCCAATCGTATCGAACGCATGTTTGGACGTGGAATGATGATTGCATTGACGGGCCAGAGGCGTGTCGGCAAGAGTTGTGTGATCAGTCAAACCAATATTGATGGCATTAAGCACATTCATCTGCGAGATTTTCTGAAAATGACTACTTTGGTTTGATGCCAGGTGGATTATGAATATCACCATATAATCAAGGGTCTATACGCCACCTTTTCATCGTGGCATATAGACCCTTGTCGTTTTCCCATGAAGTGCAGTAAAAGTCACAGTATTAAGTACTTATACCACATTCTTTTCTTGTTCAGCAGCAAACGCCAGCATATAACTTATCTATTGGAAAAATCAAATCCCAATTCTTTCCCCAAACGATATTACCAAACTCTATCTTGAACTTTTTGAATTTGTTTTCATTCAAGTAAGAGTTATATTGCGGATGTGGGTGATTTCTGATAAAAGCACCTACATCTATCGTCTTAATGGTGTCATCATTAAAGTGTAATTCAACTTTTAATGGCGCCACATATTTTGCAGAAACGATACTTAAGTTCATAATTTCTTCGTTATTTTAGTTGAACGTATTCTTTTCTTATAAATAAAGAAGTTTACCCATTTATCAACTATATTCTTATAGTACTTCTTCACAAAGGCTTCTGCTGTAGCAGCATCCTTCTCACTTAAAGGTGGTATCTTGCTAGAAGTTCTTCTATGAATTTCAACAAGTTCACCATTTTCTAATATTATCTCGAAAATAGCTTCATGTCCATCCTTCATTACATGAACGTGTATTGGTTCATGCTCATTTGAATAGAACAGAAAGATAAATCCGAAGTATTCAAATATCTTTGGCATCGCAACCTCCTTTTTTAATCTATCTTGATTGCAAAGTTACGACTTTATTTTGAAAACGCAAAGAAAACGGGAGAAAAGTTTCGGGAAAAGTTTGGATTCCCGTATTTTATAAGATAAAAGATAGCCATTCCATGCCACAAATGAAGGGTCTATACGACACCTGTTCATCGTGGCATATAGACCCTTGTCCTGTCACATAAGAAACGCAATCTCTTACTTTTTCATAAACTTTTCACTGAAATCTCTTGCGGGTTTGAAAATAAAACCGTATCTTTGCGGCATGGATTTTTAATACAGTTGATTATGAAGCAGGTAGAAGAAAGATATATCAGCTTGCTGACCGACTTCGGTTTCAAGCGAATTTTCGGAACAGCAATGAACAAGGATTTGCTCATTTGCTTCCTCAACAGCTTGTTTAATGGCAAACAGGTTGTGAAGGACGTGTCGTATCTGAATCCAGAGCATGTGGGAGATGTATATACCGACCGCAGAGCCATCTTTGATGTATATTGTGAGGGCGAAAACGGCGAGAAGTTCATCGTTGAAATGCAGAATGCGTACCAGACGTATTTCAAGGATCGCGCCCTTTTCTACTCTACTTTCCCGATTCGCGAACAGGCACCCAAGGGGAATGAATGGGATTTCAAACTCAATCATATCTATACCGTAGCCCTGCTCAACTTCAGCATGAACGAGGACGCTTTCGACAAGGAGAAAATCCGCCATCATGTGCAGTTGTGCGACACAGCTACCCACAAAGTATTTTACGACAAGCTCGAATATATCTATGTAGAGATTTCCAAGTTCAACAAACCCCTGGAAGAACTGGATACGCTCTACGAGAAGTGGCTCTATGCACTGAAGAACCTCTATAAACTTACCCAGCGTCCTAAAGAGCTGTGCGACAAGGTCTTCGACCGCCTCTTCGAGGAAGCCGAGATAGCCAAGTTTACTCCGCAGGAAATGAGGGAGTATGAGACCAGCAAGATGGCATATCGCGACATCAAGAATTCCGTAGATACTGCCAAGCGTGAAGGTATAGCTGAGGGTAAGGAAATTGGTATGAAGGAAGGTATGGAAAAAGGTATGGAGAAAGGTAGAGAAGAAGGCAGAGCTGAAGGCATGAACCTGCGAAGCCTTGAGATTGCCAGAAAGATGCTGGCAAAGGGTATGGATGAAGCGTCTATCATGGATATGACGGGGCTGACGGCAGAGGAGATAAAGCTGCTGAAAGCAGAGATGTAGATTACGAATATCACCATATAATCAAGGGTCTATACGCCACCTGTTCATCGTGGCATATAGACCCTTGTCGTTTTCCCATGAAGTGCGGTAAAAGTCACAGTATTAAGTACTTATACCACATTCTTTTCTTGTTCAGCAGCAAACGCCAGCATATAACTTATCTATTGGAAAAATCAAATCCCAATTCTTTCCCCAAACGATATTACCAAACTCTATCTTGAACTTTTTGAATTTGTTTTCATTCAAGTAAGAGTTATATTGCGGATGTGGGTGATTTCTGATAAAAGCACCTACATCTATCGTCTTAATGGTGTCATCATTAAAGTGTAATTCAACTTTTAATGGCGCCACATATTTTGCAGAAACGATACTTAAGTTCATAATTTCTTCGTTATTTTAGTTGAACGTGTATTGGTTCATGCTCATTTGAATAGAACAGAAAGATAAATCCGAAGTATTCAAATATCTTTGGCATCGCAACCTCCTTTTTTAATCTATCTTGATTGCAAAGTTACGACTTTATTTTGAAAACGCAAAGAAAACGGGAGAAAAGTTTCGGGAAAAGTTTGGATTCCCGTATTTTATAAGATAAAGGATAGCCATCCCATACCACAAATGAAGGGTCTATACGCCACCTTTTCATCGTGGCATATAGACCCTTGTCGTTTCACCGTGAGGTGCGGGGGGATATGTTTGCTGGGCAACTAATACTCCTGCCCAGCTTAGGAGTTAAATAATCTACTTTATTATTCAAATTTATATCTACACGTTATGGACTTAAATTCATACCCAAGGAATTTTTTGCTGACATGTTCATTACTAAGATCATAATCTGTAATAATATCAGCAGTCCAACAATACCCACCTTCGGTTTCGCCACCATTCATGACTTTCTGGTCTTTTGACAAAACCAAGTCGATGGACCGGGTTTCACAACCATCAAAGATACCATTATTTCTGACATTACCATATACTTTTGTAAGATTGCCTAAAACTACCTTTTGAAGCCGTGTACAATCTAAAAAAGCTTTTTCCGCGATTTCTGTAACATCTGGGAGGGCTATGGATTTCAGCATTTTCCAGTACATAAATCCTCCTGAAGGAATCTTCTTACATCCTATCAAAGTAAGGTTTATAGTCCCATAACTTGCTCCTGCAAGTCCGATATGTATTGCATCCAATGTTTCTTCATCCGCATCGGGAGCAAGCATGAGATTGATGTAAGTCTTGCCCGCATCCAATTCCTTCTTGACGTCTTCCACAATTTGATCGAAAGTGAGACCTTCGTCAGCCAGCGAAACAACAGTAGCATCCAGTGCATAACTCTTAGCATTTACTGTTGCTTGCAAGAATGTATGAGATGCCAAAGGAGCTTCTTCATATTTCACAGTGAATTGGGAATTTGTTACAAAATTACCATATAAATAGGCATTGCCCTTTTCATCCGAAGTAAGTGTATAATTTCCTTTCTGTTCCATATCGCTGCTGCCCGCAGGAGTGAAATATTCGGTATCAACTGTTATTTGCTCATTGGGTAGAGTTGCAATACGCAAACGTGAATAGTTGCGTGTTGCCTCGGCAAAAGAAACGGTTATAGTCTCACCATTACCAGTGATTCTAGCATTTCCCTCGATATATTCATCTGTTCCAGGATCCTTACCTTCTTTCAAAACTAATTTGCCGGCTTCCCATTTGTAATTAGGGGCGTAATATACATGGGATATATATGCAGGGTCTCCTTCCAAATAAACCAATTCACCACTTGTCAATTCCCAGCTACTGCCATTATATGTAAAAGTTGCATTATGTCTTCCATAAGAGGTGTTGTCTATCTCCAGAAGCAACTCATCTCCTTCTGCCCATGAAGTCTTGCCTTCATCAGGTGTACCAATAGCACGAGTCTGTGAATCTCCGAATGCCGGAAATTCACCTACAACCAACTGTACGTTGCTCTTGCCTGTTGTTGCGGTTGTTTCTTCTATATCACTTGTGCATGACGCCATTACTATAGTAACGACTGCCAGCATGATGTATTGAAATATCTTTTTCATATTCTTTCCTCCAATTATTTGAGATCTTCTTCGTTGTTACTGTCCCAACCTTTCAAATCATCTATGCTGATTCGGGTCAGGTTCACTTTGTCTTTTCCTACATCGAGTTTGTAGGTGTAGCGTTTACCCTCTTCAAAGTCCGTTTGTGATTTTAGCTTTGACACAAAGTTTTTCTCACCTATTGAGAATTTTAAGAATTCCTTGTCTGTTCCCACCGTTCCAGGCACTATGATGGCAGAGAAGGTTTTCACTTCACCATCTTCTGTCTTACAGGCATCCACCAACTTAGCCTCTTGATAATTGGAAGTGTCCATTTTCCATCCATTTTTATCGTCTGGCAATTTAAAATACGCTCCACTGCAAGGTGAGCAAATTTTTGGGCTACTTATGTCCAAATTAGGATATTCTGCAGTACCAACATGATACATGATTGTAACCAAAGACATACGATGCTTCATTGGAATCGTTACATAACCATAAGGAGAACCGTACCAATGACCATTTATTAAATCGGCAGACTTCAAATCTTTTGGTGAGCTTTGATTTGTTGGCAATTCATATACCAAATGAAATGGATCATAATCATCCGATGATGGATATACAGCTAATATAAAATGTTTGTCGACTTCATCTAACCAACGAAAACTTCCACTGCGAGACCATTCGTTTGTTGCACTATTAAAAGAAAGAACAGCCGTACTACCAGCAACGAAATCAGTAAATGTCCCTACTTTCAGTTTATCTTTATCCTCCCAATTGTCACCGTGTCCCAATGTATTGACACGAGTCTGCATACCTCCAACAGAGAAAGTGGCATTGATTTCCTGCCCTTTCAGCGTTGGAGCCATATCTTCATTTTGCGTACATGCTGTAAAGCCCATAGCCATAAGGCCCATTACCGCATAGGAAATTCTTTGTTTTATCGTCTTCATAATCTTCAGCTTTTTATTGTTAGTGAGTTAGTGAGCGGCCAAGCTCACTAACCCTGTATTCCCTATTTTCAGTACCTTATTTATCAGAATTATTCTATTTCTGCGTCTAAATCACTTGAATCACCATTTCCCCAAGGAACTATATTAGCATTTTCTATAGTAATCCCAGTATTTTTAACAGTTATGTTGTATGTATATTTTTTGCCACCTTCAAATTGTCCATTGGTGGATGGTGGTATAGAGGTTGTGTATTTTACTTCGCTATCATTCAACAACAAGTAAATTTCTATATCCATCTTATTGCTTTCAAGGCTTTGCGGCAACATGATATAAGCAAAACTTTCTTCGCTTTCAAAAGGTACATCATAAAAAGGACGAGTAAGAGTAGCTCTGTCACCAATAGTTTCAACCGAACCTGTTCTTGTGTCAAATTTACCGCTTGTAAATATTCCTTTCAACTCTACGCGATTGAATTTATAATTGTTATATTTGACACCCTGCCCTGGTTTAATTTTGAATTCAACCAAACTCATACAATGCTTAAAGCGATGTTCGATATCTGTAAAATTCACAATTGGAGATGCTTTGCTTGCAGTAGCTCCTGAGGCAAAAAGTACATCAGCCTTACAAGGTTGGTTTGCTACTACCTCAGCTATATTCCAATTCATTTTACCATCAGTTAAGAATTTGTTATAAGGATAGTATGCACTAAATGTTGTCTCTTTGTTGTCCTTGAAATAGATGATGTTGTTATTGTCAGCAGCTTCAAAAGTACCATCCCCATTTGTTGTTACATACTTTTTGTTGTCTCCTGTTGTATTGCCTGTTGATGTGACATTTACGCCAATGGCATCATTCTTAGACCATGTATCGTCAGTGGTGGCACGTGTGATGTTTTTAACAATATCCGCCTGTACGGTAGCAGCAACAGGACCATTGTTGCCAATACCATCTTCTTCGTTAGCGCAAGCAGCAAACAGCAATGCTGCGGCAGCGATGTATAAGAATTTAAATTTTTTCATATATCTTGTTATTTAAGAGTTGTTATTGTGCTATATGTTCATTATTGTCTCCTGCCTCTGTCCAAGACTTAATGGTTCCAGAAATATCTACGGCAGAACGACTCAATTTTACTACTGTATAGTGGTATCTTTTGCCACCCTCAAGTTTTACTGGCATTGTCCATACAAAAGGAGCGTCGTAACCATTCTTGAGGTCAAACTCTATCACTCGGCTTGCTTCTTCTGTAGGGAGCAGGATTGCCTCATACAGCTTGCCAGCTTCGGTAGTTTTCATCGTGATGTCCGCAGGAGTTTCTTCACCAGAGATAGTTCCATCCACAAGATTGAAAGTGGCTTTGGTATTCTGACCTTTCACTGTCACAGTCATTTTCTTAAGGTCTTCTTGCGTGAGACCGTTACCTGGTTGAACATCCAAAATAAGATTGCTTAACTTATGGAAGAACCTCAAGTCAACCTGTGGCGTAGCTTTGTTGCAACCTTCTGTCTTGGCATACATGAAGTCGATAGCTTCTTGTTTCCCTTGGTCTGTTACATCAAGTGCTACCTTGTAGTCATTGACAGTGGTCTGTGGATAGTAAGAATAGAAGTCCACATCTCCATCTATCGGGAAGAAAATAGTCTTACCACCAGAAACAGGTGAAAAGGCTATACTTCCATTTGACTGATAGCAAACATTGTCAACACCCTCTTTAATTGCATCTGCCGAGAGAGGCTGATTTGCTCCAGTCATGAAGATACCTATCTTGTCACCATCAGCCCAGGCTACACCCGCAGCACGGGTGTTTACGCTGATACCACCAGTAAACTGCACGGCTACCTTATCGTTCTGGGTAGAAGGTGCGGTGTCTTCTGTACTGCATGAAACCATTGCACCTGCTAAGAGTGCAAGGGCGAAAAACTTCGTCATCTTTTTCATATTATCCATATTTTAAAAGTTATTATTATTATTTGGTTTCTACTTCATTGTTGAGGTTCGTCCAACCGTTGATGGTAGCTTCCAGATTCATCTTTGGCTGCATTTGGTTATAGTTGAGTCGCAACTCATACTTTCCTCCAACCTTCATCGCCGGAGTGGTGATGTCATACTCTTGCAAGGTCCCGTTAGGCAACAAGAGACGGAGATAAATATGAGAGGCGGAACTTCCCTGTATGGTCGGCATCAGCCGGATGACTTCTGATTTCAGGGTTGACTCAGTAGCCAAGATAGTAGGCATTTCCACTTCCGTTGGCTTTATGCTCGGCAATCCATATTCTCCATCACTATTCTTCTGTGTAGGGAACAGACACCAGGCTGCATTTAATGCCTTACCACTCATTTCTGTACCTTTAGGTACATTCTCTATGATGATGGTCAGTTCGGCAAGCACGCTTTTAACAGGATTCTGTACCACATAGTTGCCTTCCTTGTTGTCAATCCTCACGTCGGTCACTCCGAAATAAGCATTATGGTTCACATCCTTAGGATTGGTCAAACCTATCTGAATATTGTTCCAGTTAGTCAAAGCCCTGGTCTGGTCAGTGGTGAAGAATGGCTCTATGAGATTGGTAATAGCCAATATCTGATAATGCCCTTCAGGAAGAGCGAAGCGTTGGCTTGCCACCTCCTGCGCACTGCCATAATGTTTTTCCTCTACTAATGAACCGTCATCGGCATTGAATATCCAGAGTTTCACGTCCTTCACTTCCGTACCTTGGTCGGCTTCATCTGCCCAAGTGAGCGATACCGACAAGCCACCTTCTTCCTCATCAGAATGAACATCATGGTCGCAACTTGCCAACAGGCATGGGACGCATACCAGCACCCATAACCAAATATTAAATCTTCTTTTTGCTTTCATTATTCTATCTTGTTTTATGGGTTACTTATGATTGTCTTTAGTCTCTACTCGGCGAGCCTTATCCGCATCTTGGGTGTCATCGCTACCATTTCCTGTTGCAGTAATGCGATTAGCCTCTATGCCATTCTTCGCAAGCCAGGTTTTTACGGCTTCTGCACGCTGGCGAGATATACGTTTATTGACAGCCACGCTGCCTTTTGTGTCACACCAACCGGTTACCGTCACCTTCATGTTCGGATTCTCTTTCAATGTTTTGAGAATATCATTCAATTTAGTCTCTTCATTTTGTTGGATGTCGATACTATTGAAGGTGAAATATATGACAGGGAAAGTCACCTTTGCAGATTCTTTTATGTCTTGTTCAACAACTCTTGTTTCTGCCTTATCCACAGTTTCTTTCAGATTGACCTTCTCCGAAGAAGTTGGTTCCTGTTGTAGAACCTTCTGTTGTGGAACTGATGGAGTTTCTGCTACCTTGTTCTTCTTTTTAGAGAGGTTTATCCCCAATCTAACTCCACTTTCCCAAACAAAGTTGTTCTTATGCAGATGTTCTGGCATTCCATCCACACGCTCGCCAGTAAGACGAGTCAAACCGGAATAGATGCCCAATTTCAGACATGAAGTCAGTTGGTAGCCAACCTGCAAGTCTGCACCATAACCCAAATGCCAGTTGGTAGAACCTTTCATCACCTTAGCATCATCGGCTATAGTACGGATGTCAGCCTTGGTCGTTACTGCATATATATGAGGTGAAACAGCCAAATCCCATCGGCTGTTAGCTATTTGAGGGAACAACCCAAGGAGGTTAACGTTCACTCTTGCCCCATATCTGCCCATTCTGACATGGCTTTTCAGATTGGCATATTCCCAACTGTCCATGCCCAGGACACCTGCGTTGTAAAGCATACCGTCGCTACCCAACCAATAGTTACGTTCTACGCAGCAGTCTTGTGCCGACAAGTTCATTTCTCCATATTTAGCAGATAACTCTGCCGAGAAGATGGAGTTGAAACGATAGCCACCATATATGCCAGCAGCCCAACCGAGACGAGTCTTGTCATGTCCGAAGCTTGAGAAGGTAGAGAAACCGAAAGGCATTCCACCCTCTACTCCTATATACCAGCCTTGCTGCCCCGTCTTTCCATCTTCTTTTACTTCTGCTTTCGCGAAAGAAAATGGAAGAATAAAAGCAAGTGCTGCGACCAGTAATCTTTCTTTTCCAATTAAGTAATTTCTCATATTGATCTTTTTTTTATAGAAAATATACTGTCTTTTTCCAAAGAGCAACATACTTTTTTCTTAGTTAAAACTTTCTTCATATCTATTATGTTTTGATTATAATTTACAACATTTTAAATCCTTCATGATACAGATTGTAAAAATCCTGGTGCAAAGTTAAGGCTTTTATATGAAAGTGGGGGGGTAATATTTGTTTTTTCAGGTATGAATTTTTGGTTTTAGGTGTCTCATTCGTGAGCAATGCGACACCTTGTTAGTATTCTTTAACGTTTTCAGACTCTATTCAAGCCCAGAATCTGTGTAAATCTTTAGCCGGTGTCCGTTGGTTCAAGGCGTGTGGAGCCTGCATGCGAAAGTTCTGTACAAAAGAAAAAATCCCCCATCCCGCTTGAGGAAGCAGGATGGAGGATAGTTTCTTATTTCATCTTGAGCCCCTTGTATGCAAGGAATGCTACAATAACAACGGCAAGAGCCAAGATGATGTAACCGAGCTCATGACTATACTTTAATGCCTGCTGATATAAAGTCTTTTCCTTGTCAGTATATTCAAGTAACTTGCGAAACTTTAGTTACCATATAACCAAGTGTCTATACGCCACCTTTTCATCGTGGAATATAGCCCATTCAACACTCAACATTCAACACTCAACATTCAACATTCACCACCCATTTCCATGCTGGTTTTATTTCTATCTTGAGTCCATCACGCACAATCTCCCCTTCATCATCGTAGGTGATTATCATGGCTCGTTTCAGAGGATACAGCTCGAAACAATTCCTTTTCTATATACTTACTTTTTGCGGAAAAAGTACGAATTTTATTCGATACTACAAAATAAAAACAGCATTTTTTATTCGGCGACAGCGAATAAATCAATCATACGCTTCTTATCTTATGTTTACTTTCTTTGCTATACATTATTATAAAGAATACGCTTACAAAAGTACAATAATAATTTCAGAATAGACATAATAAATACTCATACATTTAACGGAAGAACCGCTTTATACCCCATCTTCTTCATCTTCTTCCTCTTCAGCAGAAGCGTTGGTATCCAACTTCTCATCCTTTGATATAGAGATACTACCCATTCGGGAAATCTTAAGTACCAGAGGTACATATTCATCGCTGGTAACATCAGGCGACCCAACACTTGCTGCGAAGTAAAGATAATCACCTTCTGCTTTCACATACACAATACCGAGCAAAGCACCCATGTCCTGTGTATGTTTGTCAATATAGGATGTGAAATCTTTCTTTGTGAAAGTACGGCTAAAGAATTCAGAACCATCGCTTCTCAATACCTTAACCGAAATTCTGTTATCATAATACTTGGTGTTTTCGTCCAACTGGAGAACCGGAAGTTCCTTGTCAGAACTACGCTTCACCACCACTTTATAATGGGAACCAACCCAGTCAGCCTCTCTGGTCTGCTCATAATCACTCATTTTCTGAGTAGCTTTGTTCACAACCTTAGCCACCGGTTTAGGAGCAATAATAATATTACTCTTCTTCTTTTCTGTACAAGCCGTCAAGCTATAAATAGCCAAAAGACCTATTAATATATAATCAATTCGTTTCATTCCGTTATTTTTTCTTACTGCAAAAGTACATTTTTCTTTTGAAATAGCCAAAGAAAAGAACCGAAATCTACATTCTTACACAAAATCAGACGCAAAAAGGCGCCTACTTTCACAAGCAGACGCCTTAACATACCTAAATACTAACTAATAAATTTCCTATTGAATCTTACACGATATAATAAAAGTTCAGTTTATGAATTCTAATCGTAACTTTGACGAAAAGAAAATGAAAAGGTTTAATCAAGATATAAAAAAAGTGCTTTTTCTGCTTTTTTTTTCATTTCTTAGCAAAAGAACATCAAAAAACATGATTTTGTTTTGTTTTTCGAACAATTTGCCGTACCTTTGCAGCATAATAAAGACATTAAGTATGAAAAATAGGTTAATATTTATCATTTCTGTATTTTTTGCCTTCATTTCATGTTCGCATCAGCAAACAGAAAAGAAGGAGCAAGTCATCGACACAATACCTGTGATGGTGATGCAGATACAGAAATGCAATCGCTTATATACAGCAGAAGCTCATGTTCATAAGATTATAACTCATGATGACCAACTCAATCTGAAGGGCTCACTGTTCAAGAAAGACTTCAATATTCATGTTCCCGGCTCAAACCGCAAGGTGGCCATTCCGATGGATGCGATATTAAAAGCTTATGTAGACTTTTCAGGATTCTCTGCTAAGAACGTTAACCGACAAGGCGACAAGATAGAAATCATATTACCAGACCCAAAAGTGATGCTCACCAGCAGTAAAATCAATCATGAAGGAGTAAGACAATTCGTTTCACTCACCAGAAAGAACTACAGTGATGCAGAACTGTCACAATTCGAACAACAAGGCAGGGAAAGTATCATTCGCGATATCCCGAATCTAGATATTCTTGAGCAGGCACGCCAAAGTGCAGCAAACACCCTGATTCCGATGCTACAGGACATGGGATTTGCAGAAGAGAATATCAAAATCAGTTTCAGGAAGAAATTCACTTTCAACGATCTGAAGACTCTTCTGGATAAGACAACTATCGAAAAGAATCACTAAGCGAGGAGAACAATGATATGAAAAGAATACAAATCATCGTACTATTAGCACTGATCCTTATTCTGGGTGGAGCCTTCTATTGGCTCACCAAAGACAACGAGGTCAGCGTGGTACAGGAAGATAAGACAACCCTCTCACCCACTCAGGTAGAAAGCATCGAGAATATCGGTCAGTGGGAATTTCTATCTGTAAGTGATGAAGAACTGATAGATACTATACGCCGTGGCTTTTTGGGCGACGACCAACTGGTACGTATCTATTACGGAACATTGCGCTTGGGTATCGATATGAAGGATGTAAAAAAAGGATGGCTACAAGCCAGTCAGGACAGCATCGTATGCACTTTACCTCCTATCAAACTGCTGGACCATAACTTCATTGACGAAGCGAAGACCAAGAGTTTCTTTGAAGAAGGCAAATGGACAGGCAGCGACAGACAGGCGATGTATGAGCGTGCTTATCAAGCCATGAAGAAACGTTGCTTAAACCACACCAATATCTATACTGCACAGGCGAATGCCAAAACTCAGTTTAGAGAGATGCTGAAAGCAATGGGATTCAAAAACGTAAAGATAGAATTTGAGAAATAACAAGGAATACATAAGTAACTGCGTTATCAGGTATAAAAAATATAGATATAAGATAAACATAAAATTTTTAAGAGATGGATGCAATAAACGATTTTTTCACCGCATTTAGTTCATTCCTCTGGGGATGGCCTATGATTATCCTGCTGTTGGGAACCCACATCTTTCTGACCATCCGCTTGCGCTTTCCACAACGCAAGATTTTCAAGGCAATCAAACTGTCTGTAAAGAAAGACAAGAATGCCACAGGAGATGTTTCACAGTTCAGAGCACTGGCAACAGCATTGGCAGCTACAATTGGTACCGGTAACATCATCGGTGTGGCTACAGCTATCGCTCTTGGCGGACCAGGAGCCGTACTCTGGTGCTGGTTAACCGGTGTCTTTGGTATTTCTACCAAATATGCCGAAGGATTACTCGCCGTAAAATATCGCGTTAAGACCAAGCGAGGCACGATGTTGGGTGGTCCTATGTATGCCCTGGAAAAAGGATTGGGCTGGAAATGGCTTGCAGTCCTGTTCGCCCTCTTTGCCGCATTGGCATCATTCGGAATCGGTAGCACGGTACAGGCAAATGCCATCTCTACCCTGGTAGAAAACCAATACGGCATTTCTCCATACATTACTGGAACCATCGTTACGGCTTTAGGAGCAGCTGTGATTCTTGGAGGCGTGAAAAGTATCTCCAAGGTTTGTGGCATGCTGGTACCTTTCATGGCACTCTTTTATGTATTAGGCTGCATCTACATTCTCTGTGTAAATCATGCTTATTTATTGCCTGCCATCCACGTAATCTTTGACTCAGCATTCACGACAAAGGCTGCAGGTGGCGGCTTCGCTGGAAGTACCATGATGATTGCAGCCCGCTATGGTATAGCCCGCGGATTGTTCTCTAACGAAAGTGGTCTGGGTTCGGCACCCATCGTTGCTGCAGCAGCCCAAACCCGTAACCCTGTGCGTCAGGCATTGGTTTCATCTACCGGTACCTTTTGGGATACTGTCATCATCTGTGCCCTTACAGGTCTTGTCATCACCTCAAGTATCATAGCATACCCAGACATTGACTACCATAACGGAGCAGCACTCACCAAGGCTGCCTTCAGTAAGATTCCATATATCGGAGCTCCGATATTGACCATCGGACTGGCAACATTTGCATTCAGTACGACATTGGGATGGAGTTATTATGGAGAACGATGCGTAGAATATCTGAAAGGCAAAAAGTGGATGCTCTGTTTCCGCATAGTCTATATTGCTACTATCTTCCTGGGTAGTGTCATCAGTCTGGGACTGGTTTGGAACATTGCCGACTGCATGAATGCTTTAATGGCGATACCAAACCTTATCTCCTTGCTCTGCCTGAGTGGTATCATAGTGCATGAAACCAGAAAGTATCTGTGGAGAGACCAACTGGATAAAGACATGGACGAAAAAGAAATAGAGGAATTAGAATAAAAGACACAGAAAGAAAATACCCTGAAAGGGAGTAAAAATACAAAAGCTCGGCATTGCATCACTGCAGACCGAGCTTTTATTATTAAATCAACAAAAACTAATAAAATATCTTTTCTAAAAACCAAAAAACCTATTCGTTATGAACTTATGGTGCAAAGATACTACCGTTTGCGGAATAAACAGCACATTTTCTGTTGATTTCTATACTTTTTATTGGGCAAACGTTTGCACAGTTTGCCCTATCAGATTACAATTTATACTGAAGATGTTTCATTGCATGACCACCCCAAGTGGTATCATTGACATATTGGAAACCAACCTTCGTATAGAGACGCTCCGCTTTCGGATTGCCTTTATCACAAAGCAAACCTACAGCAGGAAGTCCTAATTCTCTTGCGCGAGAGATAGCAGCATCCAACAGTTTAGATGCAATACCTTTTCCACGGTATTGGTTAGAAACTGCCAAACTATCCAAATAGAACTCACCTTCCTCTGTTTCAAGCTCCATAGCCGAATAGTCTATTCCAAAAGCCACGATTGCAGCCTCAATAAAGCGCTTACGTAATCTTTTGACGTCAGCACCATCGTATGCAACCAAGATACCAACAAGAATGCCATCAGTAGACATAGCAACCAATGTATTCTTATAACTATACTGACTGTCCTCCATCTCTACAAGTTTTGTCATCATACGGTGAAAATCAACCAATGTATGCTGAGGACCAGCAAAATTTTGGCAACACTGCGCATTCATCGCCTCCATGATAAGCGATGCGATATGCGAAGCCTTGTCTGGCGTAGCCTGTTCTATTTGAATTTTCATTATACTATTTTTTGTTTATTGTTTTATTATTGTTATTTCTTTCATGCTCCAGCATCGTGAGGAAATTCTACAAAGATTACTTTTTTCATGATTGCAGATTGGGTTTGATGCCTTATCGTTTACAAAGTTACGTATATTTTTTGATAAGAGCAAGTTTTTTATATTTTTTATTCGAAAAAGTTTTTTTATTCGAAAAAAAGATGTATCTTTGCCGCAGGTTTTGAAGCTAAATTTCTATTACTAGCATAATAGAGATACCCAAATCCCTTGGGTCCCAATGCTTCAAAACCTTTTTCGTTTTTAAGAGCGAAAAAGGAATACACCGAAAGAGTGTATCCTTCTTCGCAATATAAATCATTAAGGTTTTGATTTTCAGAATATTACTATAATCATAGAGCTACTGAAGCATCCTTTAAGTCTACTGCCTGTGCCTTGAGGGTTCCCTTTCCTTTTATCACAACGACACATTTTCCGAAGAATGCCTTGCGATGTGAATCGGTGAAACGCTCCAAAGAAGTCTGACATCCATTATCTGTTCCCAGAATCTTTGGCGTTTTCAGGTAACCATGACCACTTGCCTCCTGTTCTCCAGAAACAGAGAAGAAAATCTGGTTATCTGCGTTCGGACAGAGATTGCCGTCTTTGTCTACCACATTCACCTCGACAAAGGTGGTCGGATACGAAGAGCCATAAGCCAGATGCCCCTGATAAGTCTTCTTCAACACAAGATGATGAGGAGCTCCTGCTGTTTTTATGACCTGCTCTCTAAGAACTTTACCATTCTTTCTGGCTACAACCTTTACTTCTCCCGGTTCAAAGTTTACGCGCCACATCACATGATATTCAGTACTCTTTCTGAAAGCATCGCCTTCGTTTTTTGCACCGTAAACTGTCTTCTTACGGATGCCCTGACTCTTGCCATTGATAAAGAGTTCTACCTCATCGGCATGATTATAATAACACCACATGTCGATGGTCTGTCCCGGCAGCCAGTTCCAATGAGGGAAGAGATGCAGTACATCTTTCTGAGTCCACTCACTCTGATACATATAATAGCTGTCTTTTGGAAGACCCGCCAAATCGATAATGCCAAAATAACTGCTACGGGCAGGATAAGCATAAGGAGTAGGTTCACCGATATAATCGAAACCGGTCCAGATAAACTGTCCGCCCACAAAGTCGTTGTGCTTCACCACATCCCAGGTTTCTTCGTGGGTACTACTCCATGATGCGTGGAAATTATCATAAGCCGAACACATAAACGATGGATCGGTATAAGGCAACCACCATTCCTTTGGCGCAGTATAAATGCTGTCGCTAGGCATCATATAGTAGCCACGAGTCTGCAAGGCAGAAACACTCTCCGACAGAATGAAAGGCTTGCCAGGGAAATTCTTCGGCACATCCTTCACCCACTGATGGTGATAATTGAAACCTATAACATCAATAGCCCCACTCTTAAAGAGATGATTCTTCGGGTCGGGCTCATTGCAGCCAGCAGTAACAGGGCGTGTGCCCCAAGGATCATACTCCTTCACGATTTTTGCCAGATGCTGGGTAAGAAGCGAATTGACACTCAGTTCATCGCTATGTGCCAAGCTAGAAGCATCATGACCGGCATTCAGAATCAGGTTAGCCTGCTCCAGACTGAGCGTATCAGCAGCCGCATCCGACCATTGTTCGAGAACCTCATTACCGATACTCCACATGATGATACTTGGATGATTACGGTCGCGCTTGATGAGATCAGACAGGTCTTTCTTATGCCATTCATCGAAGAAACGGGCATAATCGCCATTCGATTTCTTGCGGCGCCACATGTCGAAACTCTCGTCCATCACGAGGAAGCCCATCGAATCGCACATGTTCAGGAGTTCTGGTGCCGGAGGATTATGACTGCTTCGGATAGCGTTCACGCCCATATCGCGAAGGATGGTAAGCTTACGGTGCATCGCATCTTCATTGACAGCAGCACCCAGGCAACCGAAATCATGATGCTCACAGACACCATTAATCTTGAGATTCTTGCCATTGAGGAAGAAACCCTTCCTTGCATCAAACTTCACATCACGGAAACCGGCAGTTGACGTAGCAACATCCACTACCTTCCCATTTACTAACAGCTCGCTCTTGACAGTATAGAGATATCCCTTTCCGATGTCCCAGAGATGCGGATTCTTCACCTTGAGTTTCTGTTCCCGAACACCCTGACTCTTGGCTACAATCTTTCCTGCAGCATCATAGATTGTATTACGGACAGAGAGTATCATCTTATTACCGGAAGCAGCGAAATCCACCTTCACCCTGACATCACCCTGTGGAGAAGTTGCCACATACTGTCCCCATTGGGGAATATAAGCAGATTTCATGGTTTTGGTGAGCCAAACATGGCGGTAAATACCGCAACCGGAATACCAGCGGCTGTTAGGCTGGTCGCTGTTGTCTACCTTCACCGCAATGACATTATCACCCTTCTTATTAATATAAGGTGTAAGATCATACTCGAATGTACTGTATCCATAAGGACGGGTTCCGAGTTTATGACCATTGATATACACGGTAGAATTCATATATACTCCATCAAAGGTGATGGTAAACCGGTCATACTTTTCCTTCGGATTCACCGAGAAGTGCTTACGGTACCATCCGATGCCACCCGGCAATGCACCACCACCGGCTCCCGAAGGATTCGAAGGAGAGAAATCGCCCTCTATCGCCCAATCGTGAGGAAGATTCAAACTTCTCCAATGCCGGTCTGAATAATCAGGCTTTGACATTCCGGCACTATCTGCTAAAGTGAAAAGCCAGCCTTTATCAAAAGACTGGCGATCACGGGCGCTCAACGACTGAGCGCCCAATAGAAAGATTGCTAAAGCAAATATCTTCTTCATATTACTTCAGTTTTACAGTAACTGCCTTACCAGCATACTTCACCATCTTGCCCTTAGGCGCCTTGGCGAGGCTGATACCCTGCTGGTTGTTATCACTAACAAGTACGATATTGAAACGACGCTTCTGGAGCATACCATCGAAAGCACCCTTACGGGCAGCAATAGTAACAGTCTTCTGAGCATCATTATATTTGAAGTCTATCATAGCATACTTACCCTTCTCGTAGTTGTAGTTGGTTCCCTCATCCTCATAGAGTGTATAAGAACCGTCCTTGCCTGCATAGACATAGAGGTCGATGAGCTCAGCCTTCTTCTGATCGCTCCACTCCATCTCTGGACCCACAGGAAGAATAGAACCCTCTGGAACAAAGACTGGAATCTTATCGAAAGGCGCATCGGCTACGATTGTCTGTCCACCGGCATAGTGCTTACCTGTATAGAAATCATACCAGCCCTTCTGCTTAGGAAGATAAACATTGCGGCTGTACTTCTGATACTCGCCTACAGGACAAGCCATGAGAGCAGGACCGAACATCCACTGTTCCTTGATGTCGTAAACATTGTCATCGCCGTTGAAGTCCATTACCAAACCACGCATCATGGTATAGTCCTTGAAATGAACCATACCCGCCATACTGTAGAGGTAAGGCATCAGACGGTAACGGAGTTTATCGTATGCAACTATGGTCTTGTAAGCCGGATGATCTGCCGGAGCAATGTTCCAGACCTCACGGGTAGGCCACTGACCATGAGTACGATAAAGAGGTACGAAGCAACCGAACTGGTTCCAACGCGCCTGCAACTCGCGCCATTCCTTCAAGTCAGCATTCTCCTTACCGGTCTTATCGAACTCCTGCTGGGCAGCCACATAGCGGTTCTCTACACAGAAACCACCCTGGTCCATTCCCCAGAAAGGCAGACCTGCCATAGAATAGTTCAAACCGGCAGTCATCTGGGCACGCATATCTTCCCATCGGGTAGCGATGTCGCCAGACCAGGTAGCCGTACTGTAGCGCTGCTCACCGGCAAAACCGGAACGGGTCAGGAGGAAGACACGCTGGTTAGGGTTCACGCTGCGCTGTCCGTTATAGATAGCATCAGCATTCACGATGCTGTAAGCATTGAAATATTCGGTAGATGTACCGAGGGCTGTAGGACCGGAAAGAGCCTTGCGGTACCACATCGGGGTACAGTCGCGAACGTTTGGTTCTGATGCATCCATCCACCAGGCATCAATACCGAACTTATACTTGGTATAAAGATTCTCGTCCATCTGGCGCCAGAACATCTTGCGGGCACCATCAGAATAGGCATCATAGAATGAACCACGGAAGCCGAGCCAGTCGTGAATATCATCCTTGATAGCCTGATGATACATCCAGCCCTTGCTGTCGAGTTCCTTATAGTTCTTGACTGTATCGTAGAACTTAGGCCATACGGAAATCATGAATCTTCCGTTCATGGCATGTACGCTGTCGAGCATCGCCTGTGGGTTTGGATAGCGGGCAGCCTCAAACTCATGACTTCCCCATGAATCCAGCTTCCAGTAGTTCCAGTCCTGAACGATATTGTCTACAGGAATATGCAAGTCGCGGAACTTCTTCAGGTTGTCCTCGATGTCCTTGCTGCTCTGATAGCGCTCACGGCTCTGCCAGAAACCGAGGGTCCACTTAGGATAAAGCGAAGCCTTGCCGGTAAGCGTACGGTAACCGGAAATCACCTCATCGAGATTCTGACCGGCAATGAAATAATAGTCCATATCCGGCGACATCTCACTCCAGATGCTCAACTGGTTCTTCTCTGCCTCAGAACGAGGAGCTGCTACGCGAAGTCCGCAGTAGGAAACATCACCATCTGGCTGCCACTCGATGCGGATAGGAGTCTTTACGCCCTTCTTGATTGGAGTTTCAAACTTATAAGAGTTCGGATTCCATGCTGTACGCCAGCGCTCAGGAACTACCAGTTTGCCGTCGATATAAATCTTCATGTAGCCGGCATAGTAGAGGATAAACTGATAGAAGCTGTTACTTGGAGCCTCCACATAACCCTCATACACCACCTTGGAGCCATTCAGTGCGAAGCCCTTTGGCAGGTTCTGAATGCCGCCCTTATCTGTCTTGTTGCAAATCTCAGAAGCCTCAGGCATTGCATACTCAAAGTAAATGCTATCTTCGCCTCGAACAATCTTCTGACCGTTCTTGTCCACATAAGTACCTGTAAGCTGACCTTCCTTTCCATCTTTATCATAGAGTTTGAAGGCACGGTTCAGCTGGAGATAATCTTCCGGATTACCCCAACGGCAATAAGAATAAGAATCCCAGAGGATGCCGTAGTTTTTATTAGAGATGACGAAAGGCACACTCACCTTGGTATTATACTGGAAGAGGTCTTCGTTCTTACCCTTCATGTTGAGTTCCTCACTCTGATGCTGACCGAGACCATAGAACGCCTCGTTATCAGGAGAGTTGAAGAGCGCACGCCATGACCATCCGTGCTTCTGTGCTTCAGGAACCTTGGCAATATCTACACCGATTTCACGGTCAGGCACAGTGAACGGCTTGAAAGTCTTTCCACCCTGAGCAACCTCGTTGAGAAGGACATTGTCTTTCAGGTCATAGAAAGTAATCTGACCCGTAGCCTCGTTCATGACAGCACGCATGGCTGCAGTGGTAATGATGAGATTGTCTCCCTGCTCTTCCACCTTATAATTTGCCTTGCTGTTTTGAGGCACTATTATCAGACTCTGTTTATTACGGAAACTCTGTTCGGCTGTAGCCTGAACACGGATAATCTTATCGCTCACCACCTGGAGGCGAATCTGACTAGGACCAAAATTCTGGTGTTGCTTCAACTGAACAGTGAGATAATTACCATTCTGGTTGAAACCGGCTGCCTGCATGCCTGTGGCACTCATCAGCAGCACTGCTGAAATCAATAATGTTTTAGTTAGTCTCATTTTATACGTTTAAAGGAATGTTTAAAAATCTGCGGCAAAGATACGAGAAATTTCCCGTATCTTTGTGCGCAAATGTTATCTGTATATGTATAAAATGTTAATCAGATGCGTAAACTACTCTGATTCTGACAGATTCTTACGATATTGAGACGGCGTAACGCCATACGCGTCTTGGAAGTATTTAGTGAAATAACGTGGATTATTGAATCCCACCTTATAGGCTATTTCACTGATGTTCAAGTCGCCCGAGCGCAGCAGATGCTCTGCAAATTTGATACGCTTGGTTCTGAGATACTCAGAAGGTGTAATACCCGTCAGCGAAATCATGCGCTTATATAATTGTACGCGTGAAATGCTAAGATGAGTACTGAGCGATTCTACCGATGTTTCAGGATTGCTCATATTGTCGCGGATATAAGCATTCACCTCATCAATAAATTTGCGGTCGGCCTCTGTTATTACATATTCTGTGCTCACATTCTTGCGTTTCTTCAAGAGGTTCAGAATACAGAGATTCAACATATCTATATCGAATGGTTTGGCAATATACTCGTCAGCACCACACTTCAGACTTTCCTTGCGTTGCTCATCTCCCATACGGGCTGAGAGCATGATGAAAGGTATGGCTGTAGTTTCGTCATTGTCCTTACACATACGGCAGAGTTCGTTACCATCCATCACAGGCATCATCACATCGCTCAGGATGATGTCTGGACGACGGTCGATGATCTTGTTCCAGGCATCCTGACCATTGACAGCCTCAACAACCGTATAGTCTGTCAATACTTCGTTCATAAACTCACGGAAGTCCTCACTGTCGTCAACGAGGAGCACTACCGGCTTCTTGATCATCGATTCTCCAGGCTGGTGCGCATGTTTACTCATTCCGTAGAGAACGTTCTTACCTGCATCCGGATCCTCATCAGTAGCCTGATGCACGGTGGTTATGATAGGTGCTGCTCGCAAGGAACCGAGATGTGCCGTAGAATTGGAGGTGGTACTGCTCTCTATCGGAAGGTCTACCATAAAGATGGTTCCTCCGCTTGGATTATCTGTAACATCTACTTTACCGCCATGCAGTTCTGCAAACTTCTTTACCAGGTTCAGGCCTATTCCGCTACCACCCTGCGGCTGCATTTCAGTACCATTGACCTGATAAAAACGCTCAAACACATGTTCCTTCTCCTTATCGCTGATGCCCTTGCCCGTATCAGATACTGAGATGCGGAGCATATCCGAATCCTTGTCTCCTACACGCTGGCGGAGTGCAACACTCAGAGAAACGGTGATAAATCCTCCATCTGGCGTAAACTTATAGGCATTGCTCAAGAGGTTATTCACGATTTTTCCTACCTTATCAGCATCAAACGACATCTGCAGACTAGGCACCGTAGACTCGAAGGCAAGCGTTACTTTGCTGTTTGCCAAAGTACGGAACGAAGTACAGATATTGTCAACGAAGCTCACAATGTCGATATGAGACAGGGTAAGTTTTTCCTTGTTCTGGTCTATCTTGCGGAAGTCGAGAATCTGGTTTACCAGATTGAGCAAACGGGTAGCATTGCGATGAATCATCTCCAGCTTTCTGCGTTTACTTTCATCTCTTTCTTCTCTGATCATATTGACCAGCGGCGAGATAATCAAGGTGAGCGGAGTACGGAGTTCGTGGCTCACATTGGTGAAGAAGTTGAGTTTGAGTTCGTTCAACTCCTTGGTCTTCTTGATACTGTCTTCCTTGCTCTGGAGTTCGAATTTAACACGCTGCTTTTCGAGCATACGTTTACGGTAGAGATAGAAAGCTACACCTATTAATATAATATATACGAAGAACGCCCATATAGAGAGATAGAAAGGCGGGTGAATATGAATCTTCAGCGTGCTCACCTCTTCGCTCACACTACCATCAGCATTCACCACCTTTGCCTCCAGGACATAGCTGCCTGAAGAGAGATTGGTAAAGGTAGCCTCCGGACGTCCCTCAGGTGTCAGCATCCATTTGTCATCAAGTCCCTTCATACGATAGAGGAAACGGCAACGGGCAGGAATACTCACCTGGTCGGAAGCCAGCTGTATGGTAAACGCCTTATCCTTATAACTGAGATCCAGCTCCGGGTTGGTATCCAGCGATTTAGCCAGAGGCACTCTTCCCTCAAACTCCTCACCAGCCTTGAGCGGATGATCGAAGAGTACGAAACCGCTGAACAAGACTTTTGCATGTTTCTGGGCAGGAAGGATCTTGGCAGGATTGATGATATTAATACCATCCTGACCACCGATGGCGATGGCTCCATTTCTCATCAGACAGGCAGAACGCTGGTTAAACTGGCGGCTCTGCAAGCCATCGAGCGAATTGAAGCTGATCATCGTGATGTCCCATTTGCCCTGATTGTTCTTAGCCAAAGTAACACGGGTAACGATAAACTCAGAAACCAGCCAGATGTTATGCTGCTTATCTTCGAGCACCATACAGCCTACCGTACCCTGCGTACCATTGAGGTCATTGATTGACTCCAACTGTCCTGAAGCCTCATCATACATGGTGACGCCCGCAGGCGAAGCCATCCACAAGATGCCTCGGCTATCCTTCATCATGTAATTCAGGGAAGGACTAGGGAAAGGCTGTCCGTCCTTGGTTGTATTCACATTGGTTACCTTTCGGGTTCCGAAATTAAAGATAGAATAGTTCTGCGAATGACCTATCAGAATTTCATCTTTATCCGGCAGGAAGAGTGAGTTGATAAAATCGCTGGTAATACCTGAATTCTGAACATTGTAGGTTGTAAACTTTCCGCTCTCAGGATTATAAATCTGGAAGCCTGAGCCCAAGGTTCCGATAATCAGGCGATGATACGGATCTTCAGCAAGACACCAGACGCTGTTATTGGCAAGTCCGCCAGGAACTGCCTGAAAGCTCTTCCATCTGCCGTTTTTATATTGGGCAAGTCCACCATTGAAGGTTCCGAAATACATCGTACCATCAGCCATGGTTACGCTGCTGACCACAATATCCGAAGTCAGACCGGTTTCAGCCTGTGAGAATCGCCAGCTCTGTCCGGTAAGCGGACTGTAGCATACAATTCCGCTATCATTGGTTCCGCACCAGAGATTACCATTCAGATCCTGCGTGATAGTACACACATCACCAAGCGGAATAGTTGTGAATTTCTGAGCGTCAGGCGAATAATAGGCCACGCCGTTCTTGTAACTACCTACCCAGATAGCTCCCTCATCATCCACATAAACCTTCTGCAGGGAATTGTCAACGATACTTCCCTTTGCTTCGGAATGAACATATTGACGGCAGATTTTGCGTTTGAAATCTACAAAGAAGAGACCGTTATGGTCGGAAGCCACCCAAAGATTGCCTGCCTTATCGCGGGCAATATCGCGCATCAGAATACGGGTTGGGCAAGGAATAGCAATGCCCATGTTTGTAAGATAAGAACGGGCATCGGTCCATTTCCCGGTTTTAGACTGATACACATAATTGGCATTACTTACAGAAACCCAGAAACCACCTATACCATCATAGAAAGTATAGGCACCATTATCACCGGCAGCTTTATGGTTAGCAAGGAAGGAATTGTACCAGAGAACCTTCTGTTTCTGTCCGTTGACACGGCAGATTGTACCATCACCATAGGTAATGAGCGCATCGCCGTCAACCTCGGTTATTTTACTGATATTTCCCTCTTTCAGACAGCCCGGCTGAGCCTTTTTGGTAAATTTAAAAAGATAAGTATTTTTTGTTTTGGCATTATGAAAGTAGAGTCCCTGTCCGTAGACAGCTATCCACATGTTCTTATCCTTATCTATCAGGAGTTTATAAGGAGGTCCCTGCACGTGGATGTTTTTGAGCCATTCTTCCGGTTTGCGGTCAAACTGCTCTTCATCATATTTGTAGATGCTGTACCCCACAGAGGTATGCACCCAGATATTTCCATCATAGTCTTGCTGAAGTTCATCTACCGAATTGTTAGGCAGCGACTTATCATCAGTGTTGCTATAATAGAAAGTTTTCATACGGAAGCCGTCAAAGCGGCACAGTCCCGACTGGGTACCGAACCAGATGTAGCCTCTGGTGTCCTTGAGGATGGCACCCACCTGACTGTTCGTAAGTCCATCATGATTGGTGAGGCTGCTGAATTCTACGTTCTCATAGGCAGCCCATGCCCTACCCGGCTGCATGAGCAGCAAGAGCAGAAACAGCACGATGGCATGTTTCAAGTAGTTTTGTTTTTTAATCATCATAATCGTAGGTTTATATATATTTATCTGAAAAGATATTTTATTTCTATAATAGGTTTTATTTCACGTCGTTTTTTTCAGAACTTTCGCGTATTTTCAGTATCATCGGTACCACTTTCTTGTAGATTTTTTCATCACCATTGATACTTCTCATGAGTAGATCGCAGGCTGTGGTTCCCTGTTCGTGTGCCTTGTCCATGATAGCCGAGAGTTTCGGCGTAACGAAGGCAGCAGTATCACCATCGGTAAAACCGATAATAGCAACATCCTCTGGTATGCGGAGCCCTTTTTCCTTGATAGCATCGAAGGCGGCATAAGTGATAATATCGTTAAAGGCGAGGATGGCATCAGGTCTGTCCTCCTTTTCGAGGAGACGGAGGGTAGCGTTTCGGGCCACATCGAAATCGATTCTGTCGCAGACTACGAGGTCACGGTCGATAGGGATGCGGTTCTCTCTCAGAGCCTCCAGATAACCGTGTTTTCTGCGGCGCACCATATCAAGATGGTTTGGACCGCCGATGAAGGCGATGCGGCGCGAACCGGTATCTATCATATGCTGGGTAGCCTCTTGGGCGGCAACATCACCATTGCCTACTACCTGGGAGAACTTATCTTCTAAGCAACAACGGGCAAAGAACACCAGTGGAACTCCCATCTTATGCAACTGCTCGAAATGAGAATAGTCGACCGTATCCTGTGCCAGACAGGCGATGATGCCTTCCACATGCATATTCAGGAAGTTTTCTACCGCTCTCTTCTCGTGTTCTGTATTCTCGTGGCTATTGGCGCTGATCACCGAATAACCATTCTTTACGGCATAATCTTCTATACCATCCAGCACAGCAGCATAATAATGAGTCACCAGGTTTGGCACAATTACACCAATCACCCTAGGTGCTTCTTTTCTGAGGCTCTGTGCAAAGGGGTTTGGGCGATAATTGAGCTCCTTGGCTAGGCTTTTCACCTTTTGAGTCATCTCCTCTCCCACTTCATGGCTGTTTCGCAGGGCTCTAGATACAGTTGCTATGCTGACGCCAAGTTGATCGGCGAGGTCTTTCAAAGATGTTCTTCGTTGTTTCATTTGTTAGTTTACGCTTATTATTGACATACATTTTGTATCCACAAATTCTGCATATTTTGCCTTTCCGACTGCAAAGTTAGTGAATTCTTTGCAAAGATAACAATTTCTTTCGAAAACGCAAACGTTTACGTTATTATTTTTCTGAAAAAATTTATTTTATAAGAAAAAAACTCGTAATTTTGCAAACTGAAAAGTAATGAATAGTTGATAATAAGTTAGTTAGAAACAAGCGTGGGTTTGGAATGTCGGGAGACAATCCAAACTCTTTTTTTATGTCCCAATGCCAACAGATTACCTGCCAGGATACAAAAAACAGGATACAAAAAAAGATGAGGGCACATACTGAATACTGCCCCCATCTGATATGGTTATTACTGCTTAAAAACAAATTTCTTCTGTCCGGGATAGTTAACGAATATCGCTACCAGCAGAGATACAATACTCTTCGGAATCATATAATGCAGCTGAATATGTTCGTGCGCATTCAGAAATTCGGTCAGGGCGATGGTGCCGCCCGAATTGAGCATCCAGCTGATGCCCCAGATGATAAAATAGCGCCAGGCTACACTCTTTTTCTTGCTCTTGGAATCGCCGAACACATAACGGTAATTAAGTATGCAGTTGGTAATGCCGCCACTTATCACTCCCAGCGCATTGGCAAGTCCGTAATAAATGCCGATGATATCTGAGAGGAAGAATGCCAGTCCGAAGTCTATCACAGAGGCGCAGGAGGCGGTCAGTTCCGCCTTGCCGAAGGTTACGAGTTCTTCTTTAATCTTGCCCATATTCTCTTGGATTCCATAAGCAGTACGCCTACTATCGTAGTAAGAATACCCAACATGACATCGATGATATAATGATGACCTGAATAGACTGCCGTCCACCAGATGCCCAGACAGATGCAGGCGAAGAGCACCACCGTATACCAGCGTTTACGGCTCATCACAGCATAAATCGTAGTGAGGAACATATAGGCAGCATGCAGACTAGGCACGGCAGCAAAGACATTGGCATTCTTGCCGTAGAGTCCGTGGAACACGTGCAGTCCGGTCATTTCGTCCCATCTGCCCAGACCAGCCACATTGCCCGGTGTATTGAGCACAGCCTCGAAGCCATAGTTCATCGCATACCAGGGCGGAGCAGCCGGATAGATGTAATAGCCGATGAAGCCGATGACATTCACCAGCAGGAAAGCCCAGGAGAAACGCTTGAACCAGTTAAGCTGTTTCGTAAGATACAGATAAAGGGCAAAGGCGATAGGCACCGGAACCCAGCAGAGATAGAAGATGCCTGCCCAGAAATCGGCAAAACCGCAATGGTGAACCTTGAAGTATTCGCCCGGAATCATCAGCTGGGTATGGTCGGCTACAGCCTGCAGTTCTGCGCTGGATGAAGCAGCAATGCCGAAGAGCGACTTTTCTGCATGATAGAGATTCGCCACGTCAATATCGTTCACCATATAGTTAGGATAAAGGCGCATCGAATCGTAGATGATTCCAAAGAGGAACCAAGGCAGAAAATAGAAGGCAAAACGGCGTGTCTTCTTCCAGGCTGCGAGTACCGCCAGGAGGATAATCAGATAGATACTAAACACTTTTTTCTACTTTTTTATTGATAGAACTTGAGTTTATTATTTATGAGCGTTCATCACAACATAACAATGCCAGATGCGCCAGAAAGCGGTGATGTTTGCCAGAACGGCAATCAGAATCATGCCGCCAGCCAGCCACCAGATATTGCCTGTAAAGCCGGTAATCATCGCAGTAACGGCAGTAACCACAACGCGCTCAGGACGCTGCATGAAACCTACCTTGCACTCAATATCCAGACCCTCGGCACGGGCACGGACATAACTTACCATCACAGAACCGATCATCGCTGCAAAGGTGACTACGCCCATCCAGAACCAGGTCATATCGCCCTGCATACGTACGAAGATGAGGCAGATGCCAAAGAGACTTACCAGTTCGCTGTAGCGGTCGAGTGTAGAATCCCAGAGTGCACCGAAGAGACTGCTTTTGCCGCTCATACGTGCCAGACGGCCATCCATCATATCGAAGAGACCGGCTGCCAGGATGATGAATCCACCCCATCCTACAGTAACCATGCAAGATGCATAATCAGCCTGCTCAGTTCCGAGCATCCATGCAGCATCGAGGAAGAAACCGGCTGCCACAATATTGCCCAGGAATCCTACGAAGGTAACAATGTTAGGAGTAATACCTACTGCTATCATCACCTTGATAAGTGGATTGATGATGGCATAGATAACTTTTTGTAAGAAATCTCTATAATTCATATTTTAATCTATTTTTTATTGCCTGTTTAAGAAATGTCTGTTTAAGAATTTGTTTCTTTAAGAATTTGTTTCTTTAAGAAATGCCAGACTAGATGATTCCAGCCGAAACCAGTATGATTTTGATGATGATTAAAGAAACGGCTGCATAGAAGCCGCCCAGCAGATCATCAGCCATCACGTAGAAGGCGCCCTGCCTGTTGTCCAGTTTCTTGATGCCCAGCGGTTTCACCATATCAAAGAAGCGGAAGAGAACAAATGCCACCAATGCCCACCACCAGGCATCTTTCACTTCGCCCTGAGCGGTAAGCGGAGTCAGCAACGACAGGGGAATCCACACGCCAGCCATCTCATCGATGACCACACGGCTGGGATCCTCACCCCAGTAAGGCTGCAACTGCGCTGTTGCCCAAGTGCCCAGAATAGTGGAAACAATGACGAGAAAGAAGGTAATGCTCTGCAAGCTCTCACCCGTAATGCCAAGCCCGTAAGCCAGGACTGCCCAGATGAGGGTTGCCAATACAGAACCTGCCGTACCCGGTCCCCAAGGCCAGAAGCCACTGCCGAAACCGGTGCCTATGATGACGGGCAGCAAAGGAGGCCGCTCGTCGGTAAGATTTCCCTTGTTATTCATTCGCTTGATGTTTAATAAGCCCGCAGAAGGGCGTTACTTCTTTAAATTTCAGTGTGCAAAATTACGCTAAAAAATTAAATTAACCAAATAGTTTTCTTATATTTTTCTGAAATTCATCATATATTGACAGATAAAAAGGTGAAATAGAGCAATATGAAGGGGATTTATACCACTCAGACTCGCACGGCGAAGAGCAAGAACAGGCAGCAGAAGGAACTGCATGGAAGCCTTTTTCTGAAAATCTCATAAAAAACTGAAATAATGAATAGGTTTTTGCGTCTATTTACGAATAATGTTATAACTTTGCATCCTGAAAGCCAATAAAGCATCCTCAAACTTCGGCTCTTGCGGGGCATGTGGGGTGAGGAATTTGACAGATAATAGATTAAATCATGGGCGGAGAGCCCCTATATATAATAAGGTATAAAAAATGAAAGGTATTAAAAAGTTGTATTTTACAGTCATCCTTCTGATGATTTCTACGCTTCAGATGATGGCTCAGCAGAAGATAACAGGCCGTGTCATCGATGACGACGGTTTTGCCGTACCGTATGCAAGCGTGCAATACAAAGGACATAAAATCGCGGTTTCAAGCAACGGAGAAGGTAAGTTTACCATCGAAAAGAAACCGGGACTCATGCTCACCGTAAGCGCACTGAGCTACAAGAGTACATCGGTGAAGGTTGACGAAAAGACCAACTTTCTGGAAATCAAACTGAAAGACGATACGCACAAACTTACCGAAGTGGTGGTGAAATCGAAAAAAGGCCGCTACAAACGTAAGGATAATCCTGCCGTAGAACTGATGCGGCGCGTGATTGCAGCCAAGAAAAAGAGCGATTTGAGCAACCACGACTATGTGCAATATGATAAGTATCAGAAGATTACGCTCGCGCTCAACGACCTGAAGAAAGAACAGCTCGAAAGCAAGTTCTTCCAGCGCCGCCAGTATCTCCTCGACCAGGTAGAAACCTCTCCGTACAACGGAAAGCTCACCCTGCCTGTCAGCATCGACGAGACGGTTTCACAGCATATTTACCGCAAAGATCCGAAGACCGAAAAGGACATCATCAAGGGTCAGCAAAGCAATGGAATCGGACAGGTAATCCAGACCGGAGAGATTCTCAACACCGCCCTGAAAGAGGTGTTCACCGATGTGGACATCTACGATGATTACGTGCGCCTGCTGCAGTATCCCTTCCCGTCTCCTATCGGCAGAACTGCCATCAGCTTCTACCATTATTACATCGAAGATACGGTGTATGTGGAAAGAGACCTGTGCTACCATCTGCAGTTTATCCCAGCCAACAGCCAGGATTTCGGATTCCGAGGCGAACTCTATGTGCTTGCCGACAGCAGCCTGCACGTGAAGAAATGTAACCTCTACATGCCTCACAACAGCGATGTAAACTGGGTTACTGACATGAAGATTGAACAGGAGTACACCAAGCTCGACAACGGCGAGTGGGTGCTCTCTAAAGACGATATGATAGCCGAACTGCACGTCAACAAGCTCCTTCAGGACCTGCTGGTGGTGCGAAACACGCGAATCACCGATTATGCCTTCGATGCCTTGCCGAAGCAGCTCTTCAAGGGCAAGGCGAAGATCAGGCACGATATGGATGCGATGAACCGCGATGAGGCTTACTGGAACAAATACCGGCAGGTGGGCCTCACGAAGAGCGAATCGTCGATGGACAGCTTTATCCACCGCATGGAGAACTCCAAGGGATTCAAATACATCATCTTCGGTGTGAGAGCCCTGATGGAGAACTATGTGGAAGTAGCTCATACCAAGGGCAAGAAGGTAACGGTGAAAGACAGTCTGGGTGTTGAAAGAGACAGCATCATCAACGACCGCCGCAGCCTCTTCGACCTCGGACCTATCAACACGTTCCTCTCCAACAACTACGTAGACGGTGTGCGCCTGCGTCTGGCGGGCAGAACGATGGCAGCCCTCAACCCTCACTTCTTCTGGGATGGTTATGGTGCCTACGGTCTGAAGAGCAACAAGTGGTATTACGGCCATGTGCTCACCTATTCGTTCAACAAGAAGAAGAACAGTCCGTTCGAGTTCCCGATGCGCAAGCTTACCTTCGAACTGGGGCATGATATTACATCTCCATCTGATGATAACCTGCTGCACAACAAGGACAACTTCTTCATGACCCTCCGTGCCACTACGCAGGACCAGATGTATCAGTATCACCGACAGAAGGTGACCTTCACCTACGAAACCGACTGGGGCTTCCGCTTCGACACCAGCCTCCGCTGGCAGAGCAACCGCACCGTGGGCAATCTCCACTACTACAGGGTGAGCGACGGCGAGGAAATACGCAAGATACGCACCACAGAGGCGAGTGTAGGCTTAGATTACAACCCGGGTGTCACCTATGTCAACACCAAGCAGCAGCGCCTGCCTATCAACCTCGACAGTCCTGAAATCTCGCTCCGCCACACCATGGGCTTAGACGGATTCATGGGCGGCCAGTATCAGAGCAACCTCACCACGCTGGGCATTTACAAGCGCCAGTGGCTGGGAAGTTTCGGCTATATGGATTTCAATATCGTGGGCAAGGCGCAGTGGAGCAAAGTGCCTTTCACCATGCTCATCCAGCCACCGGTCAACCTCTCTCTCTTCGAGCAGGAGGCAACCATCAGCATGATGAAGGACTGGGAGTTCCTGAGCGACCGCCAGCTGTTCTGGTCAGTAGCCTGGGATATGAACGGCAAGCTGCTCAACCGCATTCCGCTCATCAAGAAGCTGAAGTGGCGTGAATATGTAGCCATCAAGGGTGTTTGGGGCGATTTGACCAGCAAGAACGACCCGAGCAAGAACCTCAATGATGAGAAGCTCTTCAAATTCCCTACCAACTCCTATACCTTTGGCAAGACGCCATACTGGGAGTTTGTAGCCGGCGTGCACAACATCTTCAAGTTCTTCGGAATCGATTATGTTCGCCGCCTCAACTATTATGACCATGCAAACATTTCAAAATGGGGCATCCGTATGGGCTTCCTCATGTCATTCTAATAAGAAAAAAGATGCCTTGATGCAGTATTTTTATTGCATCAAGGCATCTGCGTACATATATAAAAAACATATAAGAGAGTAAACACAATGAAGATTCTATTAGCAGACAAACAGGACATCACAAGAGCCGGATTGAGCTATGTGATCAGTAAGATAGAGGGTTTGGAAACCCGGACCATCGAAGACAAGGCAGACCTGATGCTTGCCTTAAAGGAGAATGAGGATACGGTTGTAATACTCGACTACACCCTTTTCGACATCAATGATGCTGCCGAGTTACTTATTTTAAACCAGCGTTTCCCATACACGCGCTGGCTACTGTTCAGTGAGGATCTGAGTGCCGATTTCGTGAAGATTCTCATCGCCAGCAGTACGCAGTTCAGCGTATTGCTGAAGGAGTGTTCGCTAATGGAAATCAAGGAGGCGATACGTTTTTGTGTGGCAAGCAACCGTTTTGTCTGCCAGCGCATGATGGAGGTACTTTTGGCTCCGAAACAGGAGGAGCAGGAGAAAATCAACCTCACCAAGACCGAGACAGAGATTCTGAAAGACATTGCGCTGGGAATGACAACGAAAGAAATAGCCGAGAAGCGCTTTTCCAGCTTCCATACGGTCAATACCCACCGCAAGAACATCTTCCGCAAGTTGGGCGTAAACAACGTTCACGAGGCTACGAAATATGCGCTGAGAGCCGGTTTGGTTGATTCGGCAGAATATTATATTTAAGTTGATAGTTTATAGTTGATAGTTTATAGCAATCTTGCAAACGGCTAAGCCCTATCAACTATTAACTATAAACTATTAACTTTTTTAGTGGGGGGTTAACAGGGTTAACAGTTAACAGCTGTTTTTTGCATGGTCCCCCTCGCGTACCTTATTATATAATAATATATATATACTTATTTTTATATAAGAGTGTGGATGGAAGTATGCATTTTTGGGGTGTTAACTGTTAACCTGTTAACCCCCATCTTAATTTTCTCTTTCCTGAGCGCATCTTTTTATCTTGACGAGTGCCTTATATTAAGACGGATAAGTGCCTTATATTAAGACCGATAAGAGGCTTAAATGATGACCGGCGGGAGGCTTAAATGACGCCTCACGAGGGGGCAATTAATGCGTCGCGACGGAAGAATTGGTGCGTCGCGACGGAAATAATTGTGCGTCGCGACGCAAAAAATAATGCATCGCGATGGAAAAAAACAGCCATTTTACAGCCATTTTTCATCCTATCGCGATGCATTCTTAATTTTCTCAACCGGAAAACTATAAGTTGCTAACCGGAAAGCTATGAGTTGAGAACCACAAAACTATGAGTTAGTTTTTTTAACATAAAGCTCTAAAGCAGCCAAAGGAGAATAAGAGAGGTTGGAACGTA
>ERZ1023626.68-NODE-68-length-34693-cov-113.345141_pt1 | contig 34693 bp, 37 predicted proteins | sample MGYA00380331_ERZ1023626 | MGnify/ENA primary metagenome ERZ1023626 (study PRJEB33179, sample SAMN07448974) | human gut metagenome | biome: Human-gut; feature: Human associated habitat; material: Faeces | host: Homo sapiens | place: India: Bhopal | collected...
TTTGAGTATTAATAACTTATTTAATAATCGTCTCGTTTTAACGGGACACTAGTGAAAAATAATAATAATATAAACTTTATTTTCATCTGTTCTATATTTTTAATAACAACATGTTCGTACGATGAAATATGTAAGCAATTTCATCGTACGAATTATTTTACTTTTTATACCAATATAGCGAAATTGGAATATTTTTGTCTGCTAAAATAGAAGGACCATCGCAATACTTCAAATATGTGCGCTGCTCAAACTTGTCGTAGCCAATCTTGCTCACATAGTCGTAGCCGTAAGATTTATAGCCATGCACCTTCTCAAGCTGACCACCGAGATTGTAAGAGTAAGTAATCTTCTCTTCGTCTGGATAAATCATCTCTAACCCGTAGTGCTTGGATTTTATATGGAAAAACTTTCAAAGATACAAGGGAAATATCCTCTGTTAAGCCCTGACGAATTTTAAGGCGGTTTATAGCCTTGTTTTGTTGATACTTTCATACGTCTTTATTTTATGTTTTATCTAAAGAACGATAGACATTTGATTTTATTGCATAGAATTGTTCTAATATGCTATTCATGAACTGTTTTATCCATCGAACATGAAACCTTAAGATTTCCTCAAACCATTTCAGGTTGACTATAAACTATCATAAAATGAGGGTATGCAAACTCATTTTTATTTTAACTTTTACAACTTAATCACCATAATAACTTAATGGTCTGTCAACGCAATTGCAACTTTACACACTACGCTTAACTATAAAATAATCAGTTACACTTTTGTCTATATCCCAGAAAGAAATGCCCATTTTTTTCAAATAATGCAAAAGGATTTCTTTGTTGAGACGTTCTCGAATTTTTCTGTTTTTGTAAAATTCGATTTCTTCAATGCTATTAATTGGTCCCTTTGCATAAAAATGCCATCTGTCTTCTTTGTAATTCAGCACATCTCTAGTTATTCCTTGTTTTGAAGAATGATGAAACAGAAAAAAAGGAGAGGCATTATCATTGGAAAGGGCAAATTGGTAGACACTACAATGCAATTTCAACCGAAGTACATTACACAATGTTATTCTTCCATCACCTGAATTTGAAATGAAGAATATCTTATTAGGATAATGTGAAACTTGCCAACAACAAAATACATCATCATGTTTTCCTCCATAAGAAGGGTCTATGAATTCTGATATAATAAAAGGAGTCTTGATAAAATTAGCTTTCCCTTTTTGGAAATCTTGAATAAACACTTCTCTGACAGCTTCTTTCATAGCTGTCAGAGAATCTATTTCAAAAAAGGAAAAATTCATAAAATTAAAATTATTTTCCATGTCCTACTTTATTATAAGTCGTGATATATTACTTGATTATTTATTCAAAAATTCTAAACTAGCCATACATTATAGACGCAAAACCAGCAACATATCCGTTAAGATAATTAATATAGTTTATTGTAAAACTCGGTGGGAAATTACGCCTGTCTTTGTATGTGATATTTAGGAATGTAATACCAAAGGATATTGCACAAATACTATCATATCTTTTAAATAAGATGGTTGTTATTCCTAAGCATATCATCAAAATTGAAAAAATCAAGTAAGTGCCATTTTTTTATGGCACTTACCGACTTTTTGTGCGTAATAACAGAAAACATTATTGCAATTCCTGTTATAGACGCTAATATTCCCCAAAGACAAATATAGTTCATATTGTTTTGCTTTTATGTTATAACTAAAGAACGACTGGATATTGAATTTATTGCATTGAATTGCAGTATTAATCAGAAAACGAACAATGATATGTCTATCAATGCTTTTCCATCGTCTCCCCAAGCAGAGACAACTTAATTCTTTACTTGTTTTTTTGCATAAACTTTGTGTTGATTTTTTAATACTGTCAAAAAACAAAAAGGGCTGACTCCCTAAAGTGAAATCAGCCCCAATTTTACACAATATGCCATTTGGAATAGGCATAACATTATGTTCTACAAACTTAATAAACCATATAAGAGAAAACCGATACCTGCTACGTATCCTTGAAGTGATGATATATAGGCATTAGTCCTCTTTGAAACTGGATTCTGTTTGTTATCATAATAGGTGTAGCAAGAGCAGATAATACCTAAATATATTGAAGTATAGGCATCATATTTCTGTAACACAATGTTCAATATCCCCAATGTTATACCACACAAAATCCATACATGGCAAAAATACCAAAATACTTTTCTATTTCTACTTTTTTTTAGGAGAAAGAGAATAAATGTACAACTAATAAGAAGTACACACCCCCACAATAAATGTACCATACATTATTCATTTTTATTCTGACTTTTGTTATTTTCTTGCTTTTTTTTCTATAACTATAATTCCTTCGCATTGAAAAGATAAGGTGTATTTCTGATGTTGTTGCGTTCCTCTATAAACACCTCTCCGAAAGGTACATACTCAATATGCTGTACCACCTCGCCGTCCACATAGTCGTTGTTGTCCTCGCCATTGTACGGCACTGCAAAGGTTGCCTCTTTTTTTTCTATTTTATCTGTCATATTTATATTCATTTTTCCAAAATCACAAATTGTGACTTTGAACATTACCATATTTAACAGCATTCAAAGGTAGTGCTTTTAGCCTTTAAGCCACTATTGCACAACCTCTTTCTTTGGAAAGAACGTAAAATCAATAGTATTATTGCGGTGATTGTACTTTATATTAATCGCTTAACTCGTTGCACCGTACTTACTGTTAAACTTGGGTTAACTTTACAGTTTTTTTTAGGAGCTTGGCTTTTTTTACAAAAAAAATCGTAAATTTGCAGCGAGAAATAATAACTTGAAGAATAAACAACATAAAAAATAAACTTATGAAGAAAATCTCGTTGATAGTGATGAGCTGTATGATAGCTTGCGGACTGCTCGCCAACCACGGCATCGTGAAGGGCGGAGAAATGTCGCCTAAGGTAGAGGACACGGTATCGATTGCCAAGAAAATCACTGATAGTCAATGGCTATCGAACAATTCCGACACGTTGGAAGTGGACACAGCTGGCGAAGACTCGGTGGTGAATGTGGTGGCCTACTTCTGCAAGGGTGATACCTGCGAATACTGGATCTATGAGAATGAGTGGAAGGTGGACGGCAAGGACACGGTGAAGACGCTCGGCGTATCCACCCAGGTGCGCCTCGTGGTAAACGATTCCACCAGCAAGGGCTATAAGATGAGCTACACCTTCCTGGACGTAAAGGCCGATTCGGTGGGCGACAACTTCCGGGACAAGATGATGGCCATAGTAGCGGAGCGCACCGCCAAGAGCGTGATAGGCACCACCATCAACTTTGAGACCGATGAATACGGTAGCATCACCAAGATTACCAATCTCTCGCAAATCAAGAAGCAGGCAAAGGCTCTCTTCAAGGCGAGCATGAAGGACATCGCCGCCATGCCAATCATGCAGGCAATGAAGAAGGCGATAGGTCTTGACTTCATGAAGATATGCAACCAGGCTAACACCGACGAGGTGGTGGAGGGCTACCTGGAGGAGCTGAAACTGCTCTTCGCCTGCCACGGAAGCCAATATGCCGTGGGCGAGCATCACGAGCACGAGGATGCCACCAAGGATAGCTACGCCAACGACACTTATATCAATGCCAGCCTAGAGAAGAATGGCAACTACACAATCTCCTGCGAGGTGATCAGCGTGATACCAAAGGAGACTGTGAAGAAGGTGATGGGCGGACTGATGGGTGCCTTCACGGAAGGACTGAAGGGCAAGAAGACCGAGGACGGCAAGGATCATGATGGCGACATCAAGGACTTGGACGACGCGTTTAAAAAAGAGATAGAAAAGGCAGTTGACCAAGATGCCCAGACCTCGGAGTATCTCAGTGTGACCTGCTTCGAGGATGGCTGGCCTAGCAGCGTGTTGAAGCAAAATAAATCTGTGATGGCTGGCCGTGGCAAGCTGAAGCAGAAACTCATCGAGGCTTGCCGATTCGCACAGCGCGAGAAATGATGAACTATTTCGACCTGTACTGATTGAAAGTTTTCTAACTGTACGGTTGAAACGGGCTGAAAGCCAAAAAGCTCTTAGCCCAGGGCATATGGTACCTAAGAGGGCGTTCAGTATTCAGTATTCAGTTTTTTTCGGGATAGTTACTCTTTCTGTGGTTACTAATTATAAGTAATTATTTTATATTATATATATATATATATATTTATATATATATAATATACTATCTATACAGAGAGTGGTAACAACAGCGAAAAAAACTGAATACTGAATACTGAACACGTTCCTGCAAATAGATTATTACTTTGTAATATGCTGATTTACAAAGTAAAGCTCAGTTTCTATACCGCGAAAACATAGAGATGCGCCACACAAAACATAGAGTTTGTTTTTTAAGCTAACTTTCAAATCGTAAGTTTGCTGAAAATCGCTCCTTATCACATGCCTAAATTTGGTAGATACCGGATTTATTCGTATCTTTGCACCAGCAATCGAAGGAAATGCCTTAGGTGCCTGAAGGCGGTCTTCTATTAAGACCAACACGGGTCATAAATGATGGCAGGCGCCGGTCATCAATGAAGACCCCGAAAACGGCAAGAACGGGGCGTTCTGGGGAGTTGCAAAACAAAGGACTCTAAACATACTACAAACAACTATGATTAATTACAGCATCGTAATGCGTAGCGTGAACGCAAATCTTCTGGAAATCAACCAGGCTAAGTCACGCATCAACCAGGCAAAGAAGGAGGGTAAGACCCCTGACCCAAAGGACCTGGAACTCGTGAAGACCGAGAAGCAGAACGCTTTCGCTATCTCGCAGTACACCGACATCATGACCATCGAGAAGTTTGCCAAGCACATCACCTCTCATGGCAGTGTTTATTCGAGAGCCGACATCAGCGCCATCCTCTACATCGCCGTAGACTGCATGCGTGAGATGTTGCTTGAGGGCAAGAAAATCCGTCTGGGCGATCTTGGTGATTTCTCTCTCCTTCTCACCTCAAAGGGTGCCGAGGATGCTGACAAGTTCACCTCGCAGAACATCACCGGTGTGAAGGTTCAGTGGGAGCCTGGTCAGGAGTTCAAGAACCTTCGCGATGACGCCGAGTTCAACCTCGTAGCCAGCCGCAGTGCTCAGGCAGCCGTTATCAAGGCGATTAAGGAGGGTAAGACCAACGTTGACCTCAACGCCCCAACTACTCCGGATAATACGCCAGGCGGTTCTACCCCAGGTGGTTCAAACACCGGTCAGACCGGCAGCGAAGGCCAAGGCTCTGAATCAGGCGGCGGTACTACCGGCAAGGACGATACTGGCGACGGCCTTGAATAGTCCAAGGATAGACTGGCTAGGGTGCTAGCCCCTAGCCCAGCCTATCCGCCCACAAAAAAAGTCAACATTCAACACTCAACATTCAACATTCAAAAAAATGAAAGCGAACACTTGGAAAACAATTCTGCAGATAGCCATCAGCATACTGACCGCTATCGCTACTACGCTCGGAGTAACGAGTTGCATGGGATAAAAACAAAATCGACCGCTCACCTCTATATGAGGAGAGCGGTCGTTTTCGGTCTACCGAGAATTCCGGTCATGAAGGGTCAAAGTCATTAAGGGTCATTATCATTTTCAAACCCCAAAGATTCCGGTCATGGTCATTTTCGGTCATTAAGGATTTTTGGGGGGGCAAAATGCGAATACACTGGTAACTAACAGAATGCCATTCGACACGTATAACTTAAGTGTCGAATTACGAATTTCCAAGGGTGTCATGAAGGGGCTGTGTCTTTTTATGAGCTTAAGCCAATAGCGTCCACAGTACGGACGCTATTGGCTCTCTATATAATGTAGAGCCTCAACTAAAGCATTAAATTAATACATTTCTTTGAATCAAAAGACTCAGATTCTCCATGATTCACATACCCAAGCTGATTCGAAACACATTGAGTATTTCCTATTATCCTGTCTATGTTACGATGAGAATGACCATAAATCCAATAATCTATTCGGCTATAAGCAATGAAGTTCCCCAGCTCTGCTGTGAAAGCACCGTTTATCGGACTTTCCTTGAAATCCGGAGAAACCAGTTGAAATGATGGAACATGATGCGTTGCCACAACAATATGCTTTGCCTGGCTTTCACTAACAGCCTTTTCTATGAAAGCGCGGCACTTAGCATGCTCTTGATTAAACCGTTCGCTGTTTATCACAACGCCACAATCCTTAATACGATGGAAATCATTTACTCTGCGCTCGGTTGAAAAAGCATCCTGCGGCTCTATATATCCCCATAGTGTAGAAACGATGAGGTCTGTATCATCCGAAAGATGTTTTACAGCATTATAATAGCATCTGATATTGTGCCGAATTTCCATGCACCATCCATCATAGAGTTGCTCCAAGTCATAACCCAAATAAAACTCATGATTACCTGGTATTACTATTACTTCCTTGAAATTCTCTGAAGCCCAATCCCAGAATGGATGCTTGACAAAGCCTTCATCATCTAAATAGCCAGTATCTCCAGCCAACACCAGGATGTCAGCAACAGGCTGAAGAGGATGAGTCTCCAAATACAGGGTATTCTCCATGAATTCCAAATGCAAATCTGAAGCATATTGTATTTTAACCATAACTACAACATTGATTTCTTAAGTTGTTCTATAATCTGCAGGCTTGTCACATTGCCAAGACCTGCTGACTTGATGAAATCGGCATTAGGCAAATCCTGCATGATAGCATCACAAAAGTCACTAACATCAGTTTTTAATGTATTGGGCAGTTCATATCTACTTGCTGGAGTAAGCATTGCTGCAAGACGAAAGACATCTTTCTTATGCTTTGCAATATGCTTGCTATCAACACTTTCACCTTTAGCTTTTCTTTGACTTAAATCCAAGAAAGCCTTGCTTTTCAAACAGATAAGACTCTCGATATTGGCAATATGCACGCCATCTTCCTGCAAGCTATGTTCTATCGTGAAACGATAATAGTCTTCATCCATGAGTATTGCCGATAAACTTGAAAGGTCTTCATCCACTGGAATCGGTGTGATACGAGCCTCCTCTGGGAAATTCATCAATCCAAGACTACGTGAGAAGAGTTCAACCTGATATGGGAAAGCAGAATTAGCAGGCTTCATGAAGCGAAAATATTCATGTTTGGGCTCAACATTCTCATTAACACCCTTGTTTCGCTGCTCATAATTGCCCTTCTTTACAAACTCCCAGAATTTGGCAACAAACTCTGCTGACAACGCTTCAACCACTAAGATAATGTCAATATCCTTAGTAGCACGAGGTACCTGAGCATACAAATCCTCATGGATTTCGCATGCCGTACCACCTATTATAACATAATTGTCCTCAAAACCTTTGAAGAACTCCTTGAATGTATCTATTCCTCTTACCATGGCATTTCATTTATCAATCGTTCTAACTCAATTTGTATGCGCTCGTCATCATTGTCTTTCAATGACAGATAAAGCGAGAGCTTATCAACCACTCCTTCTGTACTTAACATTTTGGGGTTATACTTCCAAACTTGGATTTCATTTTCTCCGAACTGCTTGTCGGTTGCGACGGCCAAAGTTTTCAGTTCTTTCTTTGTAACAGCCCAACACTGCCTTGATTCTTCATTAAGCATCGTGTAGGAAGCCAGCGCATTCACCCCACTTATCTGTTGTCCTTCAAGTATAGCATCCGTATAGTAAAGCCGCTCTATCGGAGAAACCAACATTGGCAATGCTTTATTCCAAAGTTCCCTATTGCTTATATCAATTTGCACCGTCTTTGTCTTTACTCCTTCCAACTTAATCAGATCTTTGGAGACAAGCCAGCGCAATGATTTGTTTGCTGTCGCATAAGAAACGCCAAACTTATCGCTCAGTCCATAACCAGTTGTCCCAACAATGGATTCAATCTGCAAATGATAAAGCAACAAACATTGGGCAAAGGGAGGAATGGTTTCTTTCAAATCCAAGCCAACCTTTCTGTCTGGTTTGATGTCAAGCAAAAGAGATGGCAGGAACATTTGCCTGTTGGGGATAACAAAGTTAACTTTTTGTGCCACCAATCTTACCTTATTATAAGATGAAATGCATGGAGTGATTAATACGACGAAGAGCTGTGTCTGTCGATGTATAATATCCAATTGCTTCTTCAACTGGGCAGGTGGTACAGAGTCACCATCCTTTAGGTAAGCCATCAAAATGTGCTGCCCCAAAATACATCCTTTATAAAAAGAGAACCTGGAAGAAACATTCATAGGGATTCCTTCCAACAAATCTTTATCTGCTGGTTCCAAAGCTACTTTTTCGCCCAACATATTGCCGAAATATGCAGCTGTTTCATCTATATAATATTTAATATTGCACATAATATCACCACTAATATTACGTGCAAATATAGTGATTATATTCTGAATATCAAACTTTCTATTGAACAAATAAGATTTTTTAAGATAATTAGGGGAGTTTACTCATCACGAGCAAACTCCCCCATGATGTATATGTGTACATGTATTCATAAATCCGGTCATTAAGGTCACGGTCATTAAGGTCATTAAGGATTTCAGATTATCAAAATATCCCTCTATCTTATAAAATAAGGTTAAATCAAGTTCGCCCTGCAAACAAAATCCATCCATATAATAACTTTTCTGAATATTTTTTGTATTTTTGCAGATATATTACTAGAATGTAGGGGGTTGAGCATGGCTTATCCTCCTAGATTATAGGCGCATAATTATTAAAAGATTAGAAAATGAAGAAAATATTTATCATGAGCATTTTAACCATGCTATCAAGTCTGTCTTCTTGTCAGGCGCAAAATAAGGGCTATAAGAGTCTGTCGGCAGATGACTATGAGAAAGCCATCGCTGACACCGCAGTAATCCGTCTCGACGTACGAACCGCAGAGGAGTTTGCCAATGGGCATATTCGTGGCGCAATCAACATTGACGTACTGAAATCAGACTTCGAGCAGAAGGCCGCTGCCACTCTTCCCAAAAGCAAGACTATCGCCGTGAACTGCCGAAGCGGCAAGCGAAGCAAAAATGCCGCAGCTATTTTGACAAAGAACGGCTATCAGGTAATAGAACTCGATTCCGGCTTTATTGGCTGGCAGGCAGCAGGAAAAGAAATCGTAAAGGAGTAAAGTTAAACTAACTGAACTTCCCCACATGCGAAAGTTCCGTTAGTTATTATAAATTTTTAATTTGTAGCGTATGAAAAGAATTTTGCGAATTTTGATGATTGCCATCTGCTGCATGGTTTCATGCAATATGGTGGCGAATGCGGGCAACGACAAGCCTATCTCTGTAAATGCACTTCCTGCCAAGGCTCAGACCTTACTCAGCCAGCATTTCAATGGTCAGAAGGTGATGCTTGCTACCATTGAGTCGAGCGTTGTGAGCAGAAGCTACGACGTGGTTCTGCAGAATGGCACGAAGCTGGAGTTCGACAAAAAGGGAAATCTTACAGAGATTGACTGCAAGCAGGCCACCGTGCCAGCCAAGCTGATTCCGCAAGCCATCAGAAACTACCTGAAGGAGAATTATCCAGCGCAAGCGGTAAAGAAGATTGAAATGAACAAGAATGAATACGAGGTAGAACTGGCTAACGGATTGGATTTGACCTTCAACAAGCATTTCCAATTAATAGATATTGACTGATTATCAAGTTAACTGAACTTTCGCATATCAGGAAGCTAAGTTTAGCAAGTGGTTTAAGTACGGGCTGAAGGCCCAAAAGCAAAAAAAATCCCAGTCAGGATAAAACCTTGACTGGGATTCTTATTTTAAATCTCTCTCTTATTTTTCTCATCTATAAAAAGATGATTACTTCAAACCACGGTTGATAAGGGTTGTGTTGAGAAGCATCACGTACTTACGATACTGACTGTTGTCCAAGATAACGTGCATGTACTTGAGATCCTTCAAAACTGCCTTGTCAATCATTGCAGAACGATCCTCACCCTTTGCTGTTGCAGCATTCATCATGTCTGCGGTGAAGTTCTTGTGTACATCAGCTACAGCCTCTACCTGATCGATGTTCAAGCTCAAAGCATCTGCCAAGCTAGACATCTTAATGTTCATGTTGTAAGCTGCTGTTGCATTTGTCTCCTCGTCTGCTGCGAATGTAGCTGTTGCCATTGCAAACATAGCTACTGCTAATACCATAATCTTCTTCATAATCTTTTTACCTTTCTTTAATTTGTGAGTCCTGCACATCCGAAGACGCGGGCTCTGTTAAACATTATCCTATAGTCTTTTTCTTTAAGACGCTGCAAAGATACGAACTTTTCTCTGTGTGCGCAAACATTTCTTGGGATATTTTCAGTTTTCCGCCTATTTCTTGACTTAAATCAACAACAATACGTCGAAATAGGCGTCAGAACGTTAGAGATATTACATTTTCTCTATCATTTTGTAATATCATCGAAAAAAAAGCCCTTTTTCTTCGTTTATACCAATTATTATTTGTACCTTTGCAAAAGATTCAACCTATAAAACAAGCAAAATGGTACAGGAAAATCATATAGACAAGGCACTCGCCTTTATGGAAAGTCTCGAGAAACTGGGCAACCAGCTCAAGGCGGCTGAGGAACATCAGAAACAGCTCATCGCCCGAATGCTGGATCTCAAGAAAGAGAATCTGACCGACGGCGAGGAATATGCTGAACTCTCGCAGAAGAGCAAAAGTCTGCAGGACATCATCGACAAATGGCGCCCTATCTATCTGGAGCGCATGGAGATGGTAAAGAGCGTAAGCATTCAGAAAAGAAAAAGAAATAATAAAAAATAAATATAGAAATGGAAACAAACAACAAGAACAAGTTTATTGTAGTTTCATACGCACTGTATGATGTAACTAATGGTGACAACGGCGAGGAGATGCTCATCGAGCGCACAACCGACGAGCGTCCGTTCATCTTCATCAGCGGTATGGGTGTTACCTTGCCAGCTTTCGAAGAGAAGGTGGTAGACCTGGCTAAAGGTGAAGAGTTCGACTTCCAGCTGGACCCGGAGCAGGCTTACGGACAGCACTATGATGAGCGCGTACTGGAGCTCGACAAGCAGATTTTTACCGTCAACGGCCAGTTTGATGCACAGCACGTACAGGTAGGCGCAATCATCCCATTGCAGAACGAGGATGGCAACCACTTCAACGCAGTAGTGAAGAACATCAGCGATACAAAGGTAACCTGCGACCTGAACCACCCATTGGCTGGCTTGAAGCTCAACTTCTGCGGTCAGATTCTCGAGAGCCGCGAGGCTACTGCTGAGGAGATTGCCAAGATGGCTCAGATGATCAGCGGCGAAGGTGGCGGCTGCTCAGGTGGCTGCGACAACTGCGGCGGCGACTGCAAGGATGGCAACTGTGAAGGTGGTTGCGAAGGCGGCTGCAACAATTAACAAACACCTTTATAATATATAAGGTAATGAGGAATACATTTGGCAATCTTTTCACTCTCACTACGTTTGGAGAGAGTCATGGAATAGCTGTAGGAGGCGTTATTGACGGATTTCCTGCAGGCATAGAAATCGACATGGACTTTATCCAGAGCGAGCTGAACCGCCGACGCCCAGGACAGAGCCACATCACTACGGCCAGAAAGGAAGCTGACAAGGTAGAGTTTCTGAGTGGTGTGTTCGAAGGCAAATCAACAGGAACCCCTATCGGCTTTGAGGTGCGTAACCAGAACCAGCATTCTCAGGACTATGAGAATATGCGCTGCCTCTTCCGCCCTTCTCACGCAGATTTCACCTATCACGAGAAGTATGGCGTACGCGATCATCGTGGCGGCGGCCGTTCTTCAGCCCGCATCACCATTGCCCGATGCGTAGGCGGAGCCTTGGCTAAACTTGCCTTGCGACAGTTGGGCATCAGCATCACGGCTTATACATCACAGGTGGGCAGCATCGCGCTGGAGAAAGATTATCATCTGTATGACCTTAACACCATAGAAGATAATCCGGTGCGCTGTCCTGACCAGCAGAAGGCGAAGGAGATGGAAGATCTCATCGCCCAGGTTAAGGCTGACGGCGATACGATTGGCGGAATCATCACTTGCGTCATCAAGGGTTGCCCGGTAGGATTGGGCGAGCCTGAGTTTGACAAGCTTCATGCCCAACTGGGTGCTGCCATGCTTGGCATTAACGCCGTGAAGGGTTTTGAATATGGCGAGGGATTTGCCGGAGTTACTGCCCGCGGAAGTGAGCAGAATGATGTCTTTATCCCGAAGGCTGATGCTGCAGAGACGTCAGAAGATGCTGCAGTGAATCAGGATGTTGCTGCCCGTATTACAACAAAGAGCAATCATAGCGGAGGAATACAGGGCGGTTTGAGCAATGGTCAGGACATCTATTTCCGTGTTGCCTTCAAGCCGGTTGCTACTCTGCTGAAGGAGCAGAACACGGTAGATTTGGAAGGAAATGCCACCACGCTGACTGCCCGCGGCCGTCATGATCCTTGCGTTTTGCCAAGAGCCGTGCCGGTGGTTGAAGCCATGGCTGCTATGGTGATTCTGGATAATTATCTCTTGAATAAAACAATAAAACTTTAATTAGTGATTAGTTAGTAGTGGTTAGTGATTAACAAACTAATCACTACTAACTAATCATTAATCACTAATCACTAATCACTACCTAAAGTTTGCTGTCCTTTAATAGTTTTGGGCAATATTCATTAAAAAAGCATTTATCGCAGAGCGGTTTCGTACTCTTGCAAATATATCTGCCATGCAGCAGAATCCAATGATGCGCATTCGGAATATCTTCTGCCGGAATGTGTTTCATCAGATAATCTTCTACTTTTCGGGGCGTATCTGCCGTTTTCGGCACCAAACCCATACGATGACTCACACGGTAAACATGCGTATCCACCGCCATCGTAGCATGACCGAACCATACGGCACGAATCACATTTGCCGTCTTGCGCCCCACTCCTGCCAACTTCTCCAAATCATCCGCAGCCTCAGGCACCTCACCTCCGAACATCTCAACCAGCTGGCGAGACATTTCAGCAAGATGCTTCGCCTTGGCATTCGGATAACTCACCGAACTGATCAACTCATAAATATCTTCCTCGCTCGCCTGTGCCATGTGCTGCGCATCAGGATAACGGGCAAAGAGAGCAGGCGTAACCATGTTGATACGCTTGTCGGTGCATTGCGCAGAAAGCAAGGTAGCCACCAGAAGCTGAAATGCGCTACCGAACTGCAACTCGGTAGTTACATTCGGCAGCGCACTTCTGAAATGATTCAATATAAAATCGTATCTTTCCTTACGAAGCATTTCTCTTACTTTTTAGCAGGAGCAGCCTCCTCTTTCTTCAGCTTACCCTTGTAAGCCTTGTTCAAGCCGGAAATCACCTCTTTTGTAATATCGTAAGCCTTGTCAGCATAGAGCAGGTTATCGCCGCTCTTAGAGAAGATGATGCTGTACTTCTTGTCCTTGTTGTAGCGGGCAAGATAGTTGGCAATGCTGTCGTGGAGCGCCTTGTTGTACTTCTCCTGCTCAGCAGCAAACTCGTTGCTCAAGCGCTGCTGCAAGCCCTGCAGGTCGTTGTTCTGCTTCTGCAAACCAGCCTGGATAGCCTCAGCCTGCTCGCGGGTGTAAGCATTCTGCTGAATCTTCTGCTGGAAGTTGGCTGCTGCAGCCTGGAGCTGCTGGCCCTTCTGCGCAATAGTAGCCTGAATGTTCTGACCCTTCTTCTCCAAGATAGAAGAATACTCCTTAGCAAAGGTATACTGAGTCATGATAGAGTCTACCTCTACATAAGCAATCTTCAATTCAGCAGGAGCCTTGCTCTCTGACTTAGCCTCTACCTGAGGCTGAGATTTGTTGCATGATGCCAATGACAGGGCAGCAACAGCTGCGATTGCCACTGAACTCAAAATGTTCTTTCTCATTTTTTCTATCATATTATATTATTACTATTTTCTAATAAGCCTTGTTGGCTTCCCTTGCCTCGCGGTCCTGATCCACCACACAATGAATGCCCTGCTTGCGCAAGCCCGGATTGTCGTGCACATGCTGGGAAGAGAACTTGCCGTTCTTCTTAAAAATCAACTTTACGCAAAATAATGCCATGCAAATAGCAATTATTAACACGCTTAATAACATTAATTTTATCATTTTTATTACCTTTGCAGTGCCTTAGTGCACTTTTGGGTGCAAAGGTACTATTTTTTTGGGAATAACCAAAACAAAATAGCAGAAATAAATGTTTTATCAAAACAAAATAATAGAAAATAAATGAATAAAAGTGAATTGAAGCCTGCTCTCGTGTTCGAGCAGTTCGCAAAAATCAACGAAATACCTCGTCCTTCCAAGCACGAGGAGAACATGATTGAGTTTTTGAAATCTTTCGGAGAGGCTCATCAGCTCGAAACGCTGGTAGATGAAACCGGTAATGTGCTCATCCGTAAAGCTGCCACTCCAGGCTACGAGCATGCTGAAACCATCATCCTGCAGAGCCACATGGACATGGTTTGCGATAAACTGGTAGATGTTGATTTCGATTTTCACAAAGACGCCATCCAGACTTACGTAGACGGAGAATGGCTTAAGGCAAAAGGCACTACATTGGGTGCTGACGACGGTATAGGCTGCGCTATCGAGCTGGCTATCCTGGCAAGCAACGATATTGAGCATGGTCCTATCGAGTGCGTCTTTACACGTGATGAAGAAACCGGACTGACCGGTGCTCACGGCATGAAGGCGGGCTTTATGACCGGAAAGATGCTCATCAATCTTGACTCAGAGGATGAGGGCGAAATCTTCGTATCCTGTGCCGGTGGTCAGACAACCCATGCCACTTTCCACTTCTCACGCGAAGAGGCTCCTGCTGGTTATTTCTTCATGGAAGCTTCGCTGAAGGGTCTCAACGGTGGTCACTCGGGCGATGACATCAACAAGAAGCGCGCCAATGCCATCAAGATTCTTGCCCGCTTCCTCTTCCTCGAAAATGAGAAACTGGATGGAAGCCTGCGCCTCGTAAGCTTCAACAGCGGCAAAATGCACAATGCGATTCCTCGCGACGGAAAGATTGTTTTCGCCGTCAAGAATGCTGATAAGGAACAGGTTCGTGCCGACTGGAACATCTTTGCATCAGAAGTAGAAGATGAATTCCATGTAACCGAACAGACTATGCAGTTCAATATGAGCAGCAGCGATGCTGCACCTGTTATCAAGAAAGCTGTAGCTGACAAGTTCGTAATGGCTCTCCAGGCTGTAGACAACGGTCCGCTTACTACCTGTCAGGATGAGGCGATTGCCTGGATGGTAGAAACCTCAAGCAATGTGGCAAGCGTGATGACCGATGAAAGCAGCATCAACATCGTAGCTTCTCAGCGAAGTAACGTGATGAGCAATCTGGAGAACATGACCAACACCGTAAAGGCAGCCTTCCTTCTGGCTGGCGCCGAGGTAACTGTAGGTGACAAGTATCCTGCCTGGAAGATGCGCGCCAACAGCGAGCTTACCGACCTGGCTGTGAAGGCTTACGAAAAGCTCTTCGGTAAAAAGCCATTGGTAAAGGGTATTCATGCCGGTTTGGAGTGTGGTCTTTTCTCAGAGCGTTATCCTGAGCTCGATATGGTAAGTTTCGGTCCTACCCTTCGCAATGTTCACACCCCAGACGAGGCTCTTCTCATTCCTACAGTAGAGATGGTTTGGGACCACTTGCTGGAGATTCTCCGCAGCGTGGCTAAATAAGCAAGCGTGCTAAATAAAACAACGAGTTTCATAAAAGCAGCGCGGCTTAATAAAAAAGAAGATGTCTATGATAAAGAAAATGATGTTTGTCATGGTTTCAGGACTTGTGCTGATGTTCACCTCGTGTGGCGATCAGCACAAGGCTCAATCTCTGGTCAAGGATTTTCTTGATGAAAACCTCGTTGATCAGGACTGCAGCTATGAGCGGTTCTCCCACCTCACTCCTACCGCCATGATCAGTTTCGACCAGATGAAGGTGATGCGACAAAATGTCAGCAAACTGCCTTACGTCAAGAAGAATATTGATTATAATGATGTAGCTTATCCCGACACCTTATTATATTTAAGGGCTACATACAAGCTGACCAACCATCAGGGCGAGAAGCAGAAAGTAACCCAAACCTTTTATCTTGATAAAGGTTTGACAAGAGTAATCGGGTTTAAGGAAAACTAAAATAACAGTTAAGAATTGCCTTTCAGCAAGGCAGTAAGAATAAACAGAAAGAGTTGGCTAGCATTTTAACTAGCCAACTCTTTTTTCATATAATCTCTTATTTCTTTTCTAGCCAGAGTCAGACGATTCTCAGCCGCTTTATATCCGAGGTTCAGACTTTGGGCAATCTCGCTCACCTGCATTCCTTCGAAGAGATTCAGGCGGTAAACCTTGCTTCTCTTCTCCGTGAGCCGGGCAATGCCACGCTCCAGAATCTCGTTGGTCTGCTGGGCAGAGAAAACAGATTCGCCATCAACATCATATCTTCCCATCCAGTCGCTAGCTCCCAGGAAGTGTTCATACTCCTCAATCTTATGCTTGCGACGGTAATAATCGATAATCAGATTCTTGGCAATGGTGTATACAAAACAAGGTAAAGTAACAGGCGTAATCATCTTATCGCCTCGAAGTAATCGCACAAAAGTATTCTGCACGATGTCTTCAGCCTCGTCTGCCGGAAGCGAACGGGACATGACATACAACTTCAGCTCGTTGTAGTGTTCAGAGTAATAATCAGCAATAATGCTGTAATTTGAATTTGTTTGTTCCATGATGGCGATTTTTTTAATCATGTTTTTCGTTTATCGATATTGCAAAGGTAATAAAAAAAAGGAAAGCCACCAAAGGAAAGCGAAAAAAAATGTGCTAAATGTTCGTTTTGAAACATTTAGCACATATGATAGATACAATTTGTAACATGAAATGTTACGCATCGCAAAGTTTTATTTCTTAATTCAAACCTTTTTACAGGTTGGATTACTTAATCATGTCAACGCTTCTCTTGAGGAATGCGTCGAGCGAAGCACCCTTCAACATACCGTTCTGAAGCAGGGCGAGGTCGATGAGCTGGTGAACAATGTTGTTGTTCTTAGCATAGCCCGAGATGATTTCGTTGCGCTTAGCCTTCTCATCGCTGATAGCCTTCTCTGTATTGTGAACATCATCCTTCTCCTGCTGGGTAATCTCTTCAGGCTTCTTCTTGTTCTGCTCCTGATGGAGTACGGCAAGGCGAGCTTCCTGACCCTTGATTTCTGCAAGGATTGGCTTCAATGTTTCAGCAGTGTTGGCCTCAGCATCTTCCAATACCTTCTTTACCAGAGCATGGTCTGAGTTCAGTACGATGTTGTAGCTGTCTGGCATCTGACCGTAGAAGTTCATGCCTGCCTGGAACTGGCTCATCGCCTTCATACGGCGCATGTACTCGTTCTGAGTGATGAGCACTGGCTGGTTCTGTTCGCCCAAAGCCTGAATCTCAACAAAGAATTCTGTCTTGTCGAGTTGAGGCATCTGAGAGCGGAATACTTCTGTCAAGTTGTCAGACTGTTCCTTGCTCAAATCGGTCTTCTTAGCATCTTCCTTCACGATGAGGCGGTCGATAATGTCGGCGTCAACACGTGTAAAGCGGCTCTTCTCCAGCTTCTGCTCCAGCATGTTTACCATCGGCGTATCGAGCTGACCTTCCATCAGGAGTACAGAATAACCCTTCTGCTTGGCTGCTTCGATGTAAGAATACTGCTCTTCCTTATTGTTGGCATAGAGATAAACCAGGTTGCCGTCCTTATCGGTCTGGTTATCCTTAATCAGCGTCTTGTACTCCTCGAAAGTAAAGTACTTGCCCTCAACATCTTTCTGAAGTGCGAAGTCCTTTGCTCGCTCGTAGAAATCTTCCTGAGAGAGCATTCCGTAGTTGATGAAGATCTTGAGGTCATCCCATTTCTCTTCAAACTCCTTGCGGTTCTCCTTGAAGATAGAGTTCAGACGATCGGCTACTTTCTTGGTGATGTAGGTAGAAATCTTCTTCACGTTGCTGTCGCTCTGCAGGTAGCTGCGGCTTACGTTCAGCGGAATGTCCGGTGAATCGATTACACCATGAAGCAATGTGAGGAATTCTGGTACAATGCCTTCTACCTGGTCGGTTACGAACACCTGGTTGCAATAGAGCTGAATCTTGTTGCGCTGCATGTCGATGCTGCTCTTGATGCGTGGGAAGTAGAGAATACCCGTGAGATTGAATGGGAAGTCTACATTCAGATGAATCCAGAACAACGGGTCGTCCTGCATTGGATAAAGGGTGTGATAGAACTTCTTGTAGTCCTCATCCTTCAAGGTGCTAGGAGTCTTTGTCCAGAGAGGCTCCACATTATTAATAATGTTATCCTCATCTGTCTCCACATTCTTGCCGTCCTTCCACTCGGTCTTCTTGCCGAAAGCAACAGGCACTGCCATAAACTTGCAGTACTTGTTCAGAAGTTCCTCAATCTTGCTCTTCTGCAGAAATTCCTTGCAATCATCAGCAATATGGAGGATGATGTCTGAACCACGCTCAGCCTTGTCAGCATCTTCGATTTCGAAAGCAGGTGAACCGTCGCAGCTCCACTTTACAGCCTTGCTTCCCTCTTTGTAGCTCTTAGTGATGATTTCTACCTTGCTGGCTACCATGAAAGAAGAATAGAAGCCGAGACCGAAGTGACCGATGATGGCGTTGGCATTCTCCTTATACTTGTCGAGGAAGTCAGTTACGCCTGAGAATGCAATCTGGTTGATATATTTATCGATTTCCTCTTCAGTCATACCTATACCATGGTCGCTGATAGTCAAGGTTCCAGCCTTCTCATCGAGAGAGACACGAACGGTTGTGTCGCCTATCTCGCCCTTGAAATCGCCCTGAGCTGCAAGAGTCTTCAACTTCTGTGTAGCATCTACGGCGTTTGAAACCATCTCACGGAGGAAGATGTCGTGATCTGAATATAAGAATTTCTTGATGACAGGGAAAATGTTCTCTGTCGTTACACCAATATTACCTTTCTGTGCCATAATATAAAATGTTTTTTATTCGTATTTACTTTATTATTGTTTGGCAAGGGGGCTTACAAATAGCGTGCCAAAATATAAGAAAGGTCTGAAAGCCCCAAATACATCACGCCCTGCAAGGGCAAAAGCTTCGTTGCATCAAGGTATAATCAAAGCTTTTTGCTCTTACAGGGCGTGTAGAGTTCACTCTCGGAAACAGAATCTCATGGTTAAATATCTCTTGGGAATCCCTTTGCCAAACCGCCTTCGCTTGTTTCCTTGTAAAGCGAAGGTAGGTCATGACCCGTCTGTCGCATTACTTCAACTACACGGTCGAAAGATACGGTATGATGGCCATCTGAGAAGGAAGCGTAGAGGTCTGCATCCAAAGCTCGGGCGGCAGCAAAGGCATTTCGCTCGATGCAAGGAATCTGAACCAGTCCGCAAACTGGGTCGCAGGTCATTCCAAGATGATGCTCCAATCCCATTTCGGCAGCATATTCTACCTGAGCCGGACTGCCTCCGAAAAGCTGACAGGCTGCAGCCGAAGCCATGGCGCAGGCAACACCTACCTCGCCCTGGCAACCTACATCAGCACCACTGATAGAAGCATTCTGCTTTACGATGTTGCCCACCAATCCGGCTGTAGCCAAGGCTCTCAAGATGCGCTGTTCACTCATATCATGAGAAGTAAACATGTGGTAGAGTACGGCTGGCAATACACCGCAGGCGCCACAGGTAGGAGCTGTAACGATGGTGCCACCCGAAGCATTCTCTTCGCTCACAGCCAGCGCATAAGCATAAACCAAGCCGCGGCTCTGCAGGGAAGCACGGTAACCCTTCGCCTTTATATAATAGGTGGCAGCCTTACGCTGTAGCTTCAGCGGACCAGGCAAAACACCTTCATGGTCCAAACCATTCCTGATGCTCTGCTTCATCGTTTGCCAAACCATGTCGAGATAATCCCAGATATCATCCGATTCGCATTTCTCAACATACTCCCAGAATGAGCGTCCATTATCATAGCACCATTGCTTGATGTCGGCGAGCTTGTTCAGATCATAAACATCCTTGGCGCCCAGCTCTTCGTTGCCGGCAGTACCATCTGATATGGCTCCACCACCAATACTGTAAACGGTCCATTCATCAATAATATCGCCGTTCAGATCCTTGCCCACAAATTTCATTCCGTTGGGATGATAAGGCAGGAAAGTCTGTGGCTGCCAGATAATATTCACAGTTTTATGAGGTCTGAGCACTTCTTCTATTGCCACATCAGTCATGTGCCCCTTACCTGTAGCAGCCAGACTTCCATAGAGGGTTACTTCATAATAAGAAGCGTTAGGGCAACGCTCCAGAAATAGTTTGGCTGCACGCTGAGGCCCCATCGTATGACTGCTCGATGGTCCCTTACCTACTCTATATAATTCCTTTAATGACTTCATTTTTCTCGTATTTAATATTTTTACTTATCTATTTTTCCCTTTTAATGGGCTCAGTTACTTATTTCTTCAGTTTACCATCCGAAAGTTACTTCATCTGCTTGGCTTTCAGGATGATGACATCCGTGAGAGGCCTGTCGTTGTTTGCCTTATCGGTAGCCACATTCTGAATCTTATCAACCACATCCATGCCTTCAAGCACCTCTCCGAATACAGTGTAGCCGTTGTCAAGGTGAGGAACACCACCATGCTTGATGTAGCCCTTCTGCAACTGTTCTGAAGGAATGGCGTAATACTTGCCTTCCCGTTTCAGTTTTTCTACATAATATTCCATCTGCCGTGGAGAAAAATTTCTGCCCCAGGTGATGTAGAAATCAGTAGACGCCGAAGCTTTCGTCAGATTTTCATCATCTCCTTCGCGAGCAGCACAGAGCTGTCCGCGCTTATGATAATATTTAGGATAGATGATTTCTGCCGGAACCGTATAGTTTACATCAAACTTCTGCGGCTTTTCCATGTTCACCTTTCTGCATGAATAATCGCCACCCTGAATCATGAAATTCTTGATGACACGCTGAAAGATGCAACCGTCATAATAGCCCGAATTGACAAGTTTCAGGAAATTATCCCGATGCTTGGGAGTATCGTTGTAGAGAGCCACGAGAATGTTGCCCATCGTAGTTTCCAGCAACACCTGAGGGCAGGTTGGATCGTGCGGTGTTTCCCAGTCGAGCAGAGAATCGGGCTTAGACGCCACAACTTTTCCGGCTGGTTCTGATGTGTTCTGATTGCCTTCACTCTGAGCGAATGTCGTAACAGGCACCGTAAGAAGAGCGAGTGTCAATAATCTGATAATCTTCTTCATATTTTTGTATAATTTTACATCTATTTATGTTATCGGATGCAAAGATAATGATTTTATTCTAAAAAATTGATTTTTTATGCGGGAAAAGTTACTTTGTTTCATACATTCTTCATATCTTTGCAGCAGAAGACAGAAAATGCAATCAATTATGAAGAAAAAAACATATATTATCATCGCTTTTTGCACTTTCCTCACTACAGAAACAAGTGCACAGCAACAGGTAAGTTTCGGACCATTGCACAGTCCGGACAGTCCGCGCGAAGAATGGTTGCTGCCTGGCGATACGGTTTACCAGGCAGGAAAACCTATGATTTATCAGGGAAAACCGGTGAAGAATGCATATATGACTCCTGCCCGACTATCAGATAAGAAAGAAACTCTCGGCAAAAACGGATTGCTGGGTGATGCTTCGCTAGACAGCACCTATTATAATAATCCCATCTCCAACCTTACCAACAGCTTGAGTTATCCGTTGGGCTATGGCTGGGGGCTGCACAAGGGATTGAATCTCTCGGTAGATCTTTCTGCCTTTGCCACATTCGGCAAGAATGTGCCTCACAGAGGCGGTTTCACCCAGACCATCGATGCAACCTACCTAACGCCACTCACCAAAGACAACAAACTTTGGTTGGCTCTGGGCACTTATATCAACAACGTAAATTATGGTGGAGACAGTTATCATGACGGCGGAGTCTACGGCATTCTGGGCTACCAGTTTAATGAGCATTGGGAGGCTTACGTTTACGGTCAGCTTAGTGTAGCCAACAATTACAATTCTCTCTACGGCCGTTATGGCGGTTATGGCTATGGTCCATACGGCTATTCACCTTGGGGCTACGGAATGTATCCTTGGGGTATGGGAAGAGGAATCATGCCGGGTGGCTACGGAATGGGAGTACCTGGCGCCAACGTTTTAGGAGCCGGTGTAAGATACACTAATTCCCAAAAGACTTTCTCTATCGGCTTAAACGTAGAAGGAGTATGGTATGATAATAAGACGCCGTCCTATTTCAAGCAATACGACTATCCTGTGCCAAAGGCGCCTGAAAAGGATTAAGAAAAAGGATGGTTTTAAGTTAAGAAAAAGATAAAAGGTAGCTTTGGCTTAAAAAAAGATAAAGCATAAAAAGAAAGAGGTTCACTTTTCAATATAACGATATTGAAGTGAACCTCTAAGTTTATTCTGAAAAGAATCAGTTTACATAGAATTATCTCTCTCCATGAGATTATACCTATGAGTTTAGATTCTATTCAGCGAGAATCTGGACTATTCTTTCTGCTGAGCGGCCATCCCATCTGTCAGGAATGCCCGCTTTCTTCCATTCACCCTTCAGAAGTTTCTGCATAGATTGCTTCAGTAACTCCGGATCTTCAGCAACCAGTTCGTTTGTACCCACTTTTACGGTTTCAATATGCTCAGTATAGCTGTTGAGCGTAATGCAAGGAACCCCATTGAAGGTAGCTTCTTCAGCCACATTACCCGAATCGGTAATCACACCTTTGGCGTGAGCTGTAAGATAAGCAAACGACAGATAATCGAGCGGCTGAACCACCTGGATTCCACTCTGATGATTACTCTCTTCCTGATAAGCCTTAAATGCGAGCACGAAGCCCAAGGCTTTACCTCGAAGCGGAGCAATTACCTTCACTCCAGCCTGGCGCGCCTCTTCATCTATGACAGAAATGAGCGATTTCATCTCATCAATGTTATTGACGATGGCCTTGCGGTTCAAGGTCAGAACCATATATTCGCCTTCTTTCAGATGAAACTCGTCCATGACTTCAGGACGCTGCATTTTAGACTGAAGGAAGCGGATGTTGTCGATAAGCACATTTCCTACCATGTAAACCTTAGACAATTCTGCACCTTCCTTGTTGGCGATGCTGTTGTTAGAAATGCCAGCGGTAAAGAGAATATCTGACAAGCCATCAATCACCAGACGGTTGATTTCCTTTGGCATGGTAATGTCAAAACTGCGGGTTCCGGCTGCAATATGAGCAAGCTGCACCCCCTGCTTCTTGGTAACAATAGCCACAGCCATGGTTGAAGCCAGATCATCAACCACAATGACAACATCTGTAGCATTCTGCTGCAGATAGCGTTCAAACTGACCCATCACCTGTCCGGTAAGTTCGTTCATGTTTGGACAGTCTACGCCGAGATAAGCATCCGGTTTCTGAATGCCTAAGTCATCGAAAAGAGAAGATTCCAAAGTCGGGTCATCCTCTTTTCCTGTGTAAACCAACTGATAGCTGATTTCGTTACCAGCTTCCTGAGCATTACGAATTGCTCTAATTACGGGCGCAACCTTGATAAAGTTAGGTCTTGCACCTGCAACGATACAGATTTTCTTCATTTTTATCCTGTTTTATATTTTTACTTACTGAAGTTACAGTTTACTGATATTCAGAGTGCTTTATTTTTTTGAGCCAATCTTGAGCCTAAGGGCATTATCCATTGACTCAGAGGTCTTTATCCCTTGAAAAGGTCTTTGATTCCTCCTATAGAGCCCAAGAGATTGGTTGCCTCGTATGGCAGATAAACCACCTTATTATCCTTACCCTGTGCTACTTCCTGCATCATGCTGATGTATTTCTGGGCCAAGAGATAGTTGACTGGATTCGTACTCTGTCCTACAGCTTCCGTAATCTTCTGAATGGCAATAGCCTCGGCCTCAGCCTTACGGATGCGGGCAGTAGCCTCACCTTCTGCATTCAGGATAGCCTGCTGTTTGGCAGCCTCAGCCTTGTTCACGATGGCAGCCTTCTCACCTTCTGAGAGCAAGCGCTGCTTTTCCTTCTCACCTTCAGAAGTCAGGATGGTAGCACGCTTGTTGCGTTCAGCCTGCATCTGCTTTTCCATGGCCTGGAGCACACTCTCAGGAGGTGTAATATCCTGCAACTCTACTCGGTTTACCTTGATTCCCCACTTATTGGTTGCATCATCCAAAACTGCACGGAGTTTGGTGTTAATCGTATCGCGGGAGGTAAGCGTCTGGTCAAGTTCCATCTCACCTATTATATTACGCAAGGTAGTTTGCGTCAGTTTCTCTATGGCGTTTGGCAGATTGTTGATTTCATACACACTCTTGAATGGGTCCACAATCTGGAAATAGAGCAACGCATTTATCTGCATCTGGATATTATCCTTAGTGATTACATTCTGACGGTCGAAGTCATAAACCTGTTCACGAAGGTCGATACTGTTTGTATAAACGTATCTTCCGTTTCTCATAGACACAATATCCTTGGCATGGTCAATGAAAGGAATGATTACATTAATACCCGGCTTGAGCGTAGCAAAATATCGTCCGAGACGCTCTATGATTTTCGTCTCACTTTGAGGGATGATGACGATGGTTTTCTTAACCACTACGAGTGCAAGTGCTACTAGAGCCACCAGCACATAAATTCCTATGTTCATGATGTTTATACGATTAAGTGAATAATGTTGATTTTAAACTTTTCCTACCTAAACTTTTTCTACCTTGAGGATGATAGATTCGTGACCTAAGATGCGAACCTTATCGCCTACTGCAAGCGGTTCGGCAAGATGCGGAGCTTCCGCTTTCCAATCATCTCCATCCAGCTTCACTCTACCATATCCTCCGGCAGGAATCATCTCGGTCACTTCCCCTATCTGTCCTGCCAGCGCATCGGCGTTACTGCGGCGGTCTTCCCCACCCTTGTGTAGCGATTTCAGCAGATGCGGACGAACCAACCAGATGCTAAGCATAGAGCAGATAGCCCAAACCACTACCTGCACCCAGAAAGGTGCTCCTACTAATGCCACAGGAATGCTGATGAGCGCACCAATGGCAAAACAAGTAACATAGAAATCGCCGGAAGACAACTCTAAGATGAGGCAGATGAACATCACCGACGTCCATACCAGCCAAAGGTTATGAGATAAATACTCCATACTTAACTATTTTAATTTGATTCTTCAGATTCGAGAGATTCGGAAAATTCCTTATCTTCTGCGGGTTGTAGTCTTCTTTTTTCTACTGGTCTTCTTGGTTGTAGAAGTCTTGCCCGTAGAACCTACCTTATAAGTTGTCTGAGGTTTATAATACTTCAGCGCAGTAGGCATTTCCTTCTGCAAGGCAGCAATACGCTTGGCGTCTGAAGGGTGATCACTGAAAATATCGCTCTGATTGCTGCTTGAGCCCTGCGACATTCTCTTCCAGAAAGGAATGGCCTGCTGAGGATCGTAACCAGCCATGGCAGCGAAGATAAGCCCCATGTAATCTGCCTCGGTTTCATTATCACGGGAATACTTCAGATTGCGGAATGAGAAATACTGTCCGGCAACTGCACTTGCCACATTACCTACACCATTACCTACTGTCTGGTTCAATACAGTTCCCAGTATACTTGTACCGGTTTGCTGATTCTGCTGTTTGGTGAGCTGCTCAGCACTATGTTTAGCCACAGCATGAGCTATTTCGTGACCCAAAACGATTGCCAAACCGGTTTCATTCTGAGTGTAAGGCAAAAGTCCTTCATAAACCACAATTTTACCGCCAGGCATACAGAATGCATTGGCAGACTTATCTTGTACCAGGTTGAATTCCCATGAATAATTCTTCACGTCGGCTTCAAATCCGTTCTGCTTCAAATAGAGTTCAACAGCATTGGCAAGTCTTTTTCCTACCCGCTGAACCATCGCCGTATTGGCTGCATTGGTCGACTTCTTGGCAGAAGCCATGTACTTTGTGTATTCCTGATTAGACAGACTGAGAACCTGCTCATCGGATACAGAGATGCGATGAGTGCGACCGGTCAGAGGCACCGTCTGAGTAGTGCCGCAAGATGACAGCGCAAGGACTGCCACAACCGTCAAAACTAAAACCTTAAACTTTTTCATCTTAACTTACTTATGTATATTAAATATGTTTATTCATTAAGTTTATGTGCTGTTTGAAACACATTTTCTCTGCAAATATACTATTTCTAGTTGAAACCACCAAAGAAAAATGAGAAAAACATGAAATATAACCTAAAAATAACACAAGATAACTGACAAAAAAGGGGTGTACGAAAAAAAGATGGCAAAAAAATAAGGTGTGGCACAATCTTTGCAGTTTCGCAAAACCGTCAGACTGCCAGATGACAGCTGCCCGAGAAAGCAGCATTATCAGCAGTCTGGATTTAAGAAGTATAACATTAAAATATTTTAATATGAACGCAAAGAAGGAAGTGCCTGTATTGCTCTTGACAGGCTACCTGGGTAGTGGAAAGACAACCCTTCTCAACAAGATTTTAGCTAACGAAAAAGGTATTAAGTTTGCCGTCATCGTCAACGATATTGGTGAAGTCAATATTGATGCAGCCCTGATAGAAAAAGGTGGCGTAGTAGGTCAGAAAGATGATTCGCTCGTTTCTCTCCAGAATGGTTGCATCTGCTGCACATTGAAGATGGACCTGGTAGAACAGCTCAAGGAAATCGTAGACATGAAGCGTTTCGATTACATTGTCATCGAGGCTTCCGGAATCTGCGAGCCTGCTCCTATTGCACAGACCATCTGCTCTATCCCATCCCTCGGTCCTCAGTATATCGAGAATGGCATTCTGCGCCTTGACAGCATCGTTACCGTAGTAGATGCTTTGCGTATGAAGGATGAATTCTCCAACGGCAGCGACCTGATGAAGAAGAATATGGATGAGGAAGATCTAGCTTCGCTCGTCATCCAGCAGATTGAGTTCTGCAACATCATTCTTCTGAACAAGGCTGCAGAGGTTGAACCTAAGGAACTGGAGCACCTGAAGCAGATTATCCGCGCCATCCAGCCTAAGGCAGAAATCTTTGAATGCAACTATGGTGACGTTGACTTGAATCTGATCGTCAACACTAAGAAGTTTGATTGGGAAGCCGTATCCACTTCAGCCGGTTGGATTCAGGAGATTGAATCAGAAAGAAACGAAGAGCATGAAGAAGATGATGAAGAAGAAGCACATGAACATCATCACGATCATGACGAGGAAGACGAACATGAGCATCATCATCATGACCACGATGACCATGACCACGATCATGACGAGCATGAACATCATCATCATCACCATCATCACGACCATGATCATGATCATGAAGGCGGAGAAGTTGAGGAATACGGAATCGGTACATTTGTCTACTACCGCCGCAAACCTTTCGACCTGGGTCTCTTCGATGATTTCGTAGCAAGAAAATGGCCTAGAGACGTGGTTCGCGCCAAGGGAATCTGCTATTTCGATGATGAGCGCGACATGTGCTACGTGTTCGAACAGGCTGGCAAGCAGAAGACTGTAAAGCAGGCTGGCCAATGGTTGGCTACCATGCCGAAAGACGAACTCGCCCAGGTCTTGATGAATAACCCACAGCTGCAGAAGGAATGGGATCAGGAATTGGGCGACCGCATGATAAAAATCGTATTCATCGGTCAGCATATCAAGGAACAGAAAGATGCTATCATTGCTGAGCTCGACAAGTGTTTGGCGTAGAATCTTATTCACCCAGCTTCCTAGCATAAAGCAAAGGAAAAATAGCTCAAAATGAGCAGAAAACAAGAAAAACGGAGGAAAACGAACAAAAAAGTGAAGTTTTTCCTCCGTTTTTTAGTTTAATTCGTTTTTTTTTGTTAATTTTGCACCCGAATAATAAAAGCGTAATAAATATGAAGACAAACTTCAGACCGGCGTATATTAAGGACTTTGCTGCTTGCTGGAAAGTCATCGACCAGGCTCGCCAAAGTATGATAGAATCGGGACGTCACCAATGGACTGAGGAATATCCATCAGAAAAAGACATCAGAAAAGACATAGAAAATGGCAACGCCTTCGTTCTGACAGTAAACGAAGAGGTGGTTGTCTATGGAGCAGTCATATTGAATGGTGAACCCAAATATAAGAAATTAGTAGGCAACTGGATTACTGATGGCGATTATTATGTAATACATCGCTTTGCTACGTTGCCTAGTTTCCAGCGTGAAGGTTTGGCGCGTATTTTCATCAGTAAGGTGAACAGCATGTGCGAGGTAGAAAAAATACCTAGCATCAAGGTTGACACCAACTTTGACAATACGCCGATGATTAACCTTCTGTCTTCGATGGGTTTCTGCATCTGCGGACGTGTAAACTATGGAGGAAACAGAGGTCAGCGTTTCGCCTTTGAAAAACTCTCCATAGCCATGGAACCTGCAGATTAATTTCTGGCCATCGAAAAACACAACATTTGATTAATATCCTCAAACATTCATTATGGAAGAGAAACTATTGCAGATGAAGAGCTTGGTTGAAAGACTCAACCAAGCTTCGGATAGTTATTATAACGGAAAAGGCGAACTCATGACCGACTATGAGTGGGACGCCCTTTTCGACCAGCTCAAGAGATTGGAAGAGGAAACAGGCGAAATTCTGCCTGACTCCCCTACTAATCGCGTGTCAGAAGATTCTATCGTAGGAAAGAAAGAGGAGCATGAATTTGCCGCCCTCTCTCTGGCAAAGACCAAACAGGTAAGTGATCTTGTAAAATGGGCAGAAGACCGCCCTATCTGGATTTCATGGAAACTGGACGGACTGACCCTCGTAGTAACCTATGACGGCGGAAAACTCACCAAAATCGTTACCCGCGGTAACGGACACATCGGCACCAACATTACCCACTTGGCTCCAGCCATTTCAGGCATTCCTGCTACCATTTCAGAGAAAGGACATCTTGTAGTAAGAGGAGAAGCCGTCATTTCGTATGCTGATTTCGAACAGTTCATCATCGAAAGCGAAGGCGATTACGCCAATCCACGAAACCTCGCTTCAGGCTCACTCACGCTGAAGGATATTGATGAGGTGAAGCAGCGCCACATCCAATGGATTCCGTTCACCCTGGTTTATACTGAGCGGGAACTTACCTCATGGGGCGAACGCATGCAGATGCTGAAAGACCTGGGAATGAATCCTGTAGAACGTGAGCGTATTGACCACCCTACCACAGAAAATATCCAGCAGGAAATAGACAAGTTTACGGAGAAGGTGACAAGCAAGAAGAATCCTTTCCCGGTAGACGGACTGGTGATTTGCTACGATGATACGGCTTATGCAGCTACGGGGTCGGTTACAGGCCACCACGCTACGAGGGCAGGATTTGCCTTTAAATGGCAAGATGAACATGCTGACACCGTACTCGACCACATCGAATGGTCGTGCGCAGCCAGCACCATCACGCCTGTAGCTGTTTTCAAACCGGTAGAACTGGAAGGAACCACCGTGCAGCGTGCCTCGCTCTGCAATGTAAGCGAATGCGAGCGTCTGGGCATTGGCGACAAGGGAACCAGACTGCAGGTCATCAAGGCCAATAAGATTATCCCGAAGGTAATCAATATTACAGAGGTTGTGGGTAGTTTTGTCATTCCCAACGAATGTCCGGTTTGCCATGCGCCAGCCGTAGTGCGCGAGAGCGAGAGCGGCACCAAGACTCTCCATTGCACCAATGCAGCCTGCCCAGCAAAACAACTAAAGAAATTTGCCCGCTTCGTCAGCAAGGAAGGAATCAATATTGACGGAATCTCAGAACAGACTGTCTGGAAATTCATCAATCATGGTTTTATCAGGGAATATGCAGATTTCTACAAACTGAAGAATTATGCGTTCGAGATTTCCTGTTTCGAAGGATTTGGCAAAAAGAGCGTAAGCAATCTTCTGGAGAGTGTAGAGAAAAGCCGCCATACTGATGGCCGTCATCTGCTCTACGCCTTGAATATTCCGCTCTGCGGCGGCGATGTGGCTAAAAAACTGCTCAGCCGTTACAAGGTGAAGGAACTGATAGAAACGGCACGCCTGAGCATGTTCGATGATGAGTTTGCAAACATCGATGGTATTGGACCTGAAAAGAGTGCCAAGTTTATCGCCTGGTTCAAGGACGATATTCATTTCCAGCATGTGCAGCATCTGCTGTCCGAGCTGATTATCGAGGAGCAGGAGCCTGTAGAAACGGGAAACAAATGCCAGGGACTGACTTTCGTCGTAACCGGAGATGTGCATCATTACAAGAACCGCAACGAGCTGAAGGCTTATATTGAAAGTCAGGGCGGCAAGGTTACGGGAAGCGTTAGCAAGAGTACTAACTTCCTGATTAACAACGATGCAGCTTCGCAGAGTTCGAAGAACAAGAAAGCCCATGAACTCAATATTCCAATCATTACCGAGGATGAGTTCATAGAAAAGTTTCAGGAGCAAGCAAGCGAATAAAACAAAATAGAAAAAGCGAAAGCCAGATTCCGGATTACGGACTTGGCTTTCGCTTTTCTAGTTTTAAGAACCTGCAAATTCTCTGTTATTATTCTCCCAGGAACTGACCCATGAAGAGAATGGCGCCACTGTTACGTTCTGTAATGAAATAAACGAATGGGCGGTTGGCATGAAATTCTACACGTTTCATCTCGTTAGGACCCAGTGAGGTCAGCATCACAGCAGCTGTTACGGCAGCAGCCTTGGTACCACGCTCGCTTACCTCAATCTTTGCCTTCTGCAACATCTTCGATACGTAGAAGCTGCCATTGGCAAAACGGCTGAAATCTGCCGTGCCTGGCTGGAAGATGCTTGGAGCGCCCAATTTACTGATAATCTGGTTGAGCGACAAATCCATCTCTGTGGTAAACTTAGGGAATTTTAAATCTACCTGGCAACGGTCCATGTCATTACTCAACTTCTGAAGTTTATCAGCATCCATCTCCTTCATCACCTCGCTGATGCTCTTGCCAGCCTTAGGAAGAAGAACGGTCATCTGATAACTTCCATTTCCGTATGGCAGCTCTACAGCCTGCAACATATCATTTTCTGTATAGGCAAACTTCTTGTTCAGGTGCATCATGTTCACCTTCTTAATATCGCGGGTGTAACCGCTGAAGTTCTCGAGGCGGGTATTCTTCGCATCAAACTTCTCCTGCCAGATTCCATTAAAATAAATAGCATTCAGAAGGTAAGAAACGGCTGCTGGGTCTACCTGGTCGATGATGCTAGGAATCATTCCTTTAGTCTGCTTTTTGCACCAGTCATTAATGCGGGCGGCAGATTTAGAATTGGTAAAGTCCATGCTCTCCACGCCAGCCTGATAAGAATCGGCTACGGTGTGAGCGAAATCGCTGTTCAATGTGAAATTCTTGTTGATAGCGATAAAATTGGCAATGTTTACGGTTGTCTGCTTGTCGAGCTTGCCAGCCGAAAGCATCAGCGCCTTATAACAGTCGTTGAGTTCCTTCACGCTCACGCCCTCGCAACCGATTGCCTTCAGAATCTCCTGCTGAGTCATGCCGTCGGCACCATTTGCAAGCATTCCCATCAGATAGGCGATGCTCATTGGCGAAACCACCTCAGAATCCATGCCGCTAATCTGCTGATAGAGTCTGAAAGCGAAATCATTATTCTTCTTCACGATGTTCTGCTGAGCCTCTGAGAGGACAAGATAACTCTCGTCCATTTCCTCATCTGCTGACGGACGGGCAGCCTCTGCCTCCGTTATCTTCTCAGCCTTTGTTGCGTTCTCATTCTGTGCATTCTTGCTAGTGCTGCAAGAAGTCATAGCCATTGCAGCTGAAGCTAAAATAGCTGCACTAAATACTTTCTTGTTCATATTTCTCTAATTTATTAGTTCATTTTAATGACTCAACGCTCCTGAACCCAAAGGGACAGTTCCTCTTTAAATTTAAAAGGCAGTTCCCGAATCGGAATCTGAATCGTGAGTTCTGAAGATAAAATGAAAAATCGGCTAATCCTTGCACGGGAAAAGCCGATTTTACTATTTCTTAACAAAAAATATCTATGTTCTTTACAAAAAAAATCAATGCAGCGGTGCCTCTTCCGAAGGTCTGCCAGGCTTTATTCTGAGATGATATCTGTTTCCATCATATTCCACGCGCATGATGTTCGTCCTGTTGGTCTTCATCTCATCGCTCGAATTAGCCACAAGATGTTCGTATAGATCGATTGCCACATGCCCCATCGTTCTGCGCAGATTGATTTCGATGCAAGGAACCACGCCCAGACCGGTTCTGTTTACGTCCTCACCTTCCTGATTCAGCACAGCCTCGCAGAATTCATCCTTCTCCCCTTTCGTGCAGATCATCATGTCTACTCCAAACGGACCACTGTAAATATCCTTCAGCGCCGGCTCCATTACCTCGATGATGCGCTGTCTGATTCCGGCAAGCTGCGCCTCGCTTATGAGCGGTTTCATCATTTCCACCTTATCAGCTTCAGAGCAGAGCACATTGCCCGAATAGGCATTCTTGATCGTATCGAATAGCGAAAGACCGCGATAGAGCGCCTTGCCATCTTTCATTTCAAACTCCATGGCGAAATCTCTCACCTTATTATATAGGGGTTCTACGGTTACGCCGCCCTGATGATAAATCATGTTTGCCACCCATCTTTCGAAGGTAGGATAATCTCCGGCAGTCCTGAAGTCCTCAGCACTTACATATTTCACTCCCCTCCCGCTGCTGCTCCAGGGAGCCTTGACAACAGCTTTGCCGTGCTGGAGAATGAGTTCTTTGACACGGGCCGTCTCAGTAACATATTCCACGCCTCGCTGCAGATGAAGGGCAGCCCATTGCCTGCTGCTCACCTCACGTACCTTATTTAATACAGCATCAGTCGGCAACATAATCTCCGGAATTCCCAAACGCTCCAACTCACCTTTCAGCGACGAGTTCCATCCCCAGGGATGAACACTGTCCAGAAATTCTGTCTTGAGCAGATGCTTCAGCTGAGGCTTGGTGATGAACTCAACCTTGCTGTTCAGTTCAGCCCCAAAATGGCGCACCCTGTTCTTCGCAAAATCAATATCATCCACAAGTACGAGGTCGCCCTCTTCCGCCCAAAGAGCCGGAATGAAAGCAAGATCACTTCTAAGTTGTCTACCCGCATGAGGCGCGGTGAACTGTTTCAGATTTGCAGCCAAAGCCAAATCATGTTCTGGATTGAAAATATGTAACTTCATGGTGCAAAGATATAAAGAAAAGTGCAAAAAAGGGCAGAAAATCCCCATTTTTACTTAGACAAGTGCTAAATAATGAAAAAAAAGTTACTTTTTGCTATCTAGAGTTTGCAAATTAGAAATATTTAATTACCTTTGCATCGTAAAAACAATTAGAAACGATATAAACTCATGGAAGAAGCATTCTTCAGAACACATACATACCTCGTAGAGCATACGGACGCACCAGTAAGACGCACTCTGATGGACGAAATCGACTGGAGCGACCGTTTGATTGGCATAAAGGGAACACGCGGTGTAGGAAAGTCTACATTCCTCCTTCAATATGCCAAGGAGCACTTTGGCCCTACAGACCGCAAGTGCCTGTATGTGAATATGAACAATTTCTATTTTCAAAGCAGAGGAATCGCAGATTTTGCAGGTGACTTTGTTCGCCACGGCGGCAGAACCCTTCTCATCGACCAGGTCTTCAAGCAGTCGGACTGGAGCAAGGAACTGCGCAAATGCTACGACCTCTATCCAGAGTTAAGAATCGTGTTCACAGGTTCCAGCGTGATGAGACTGAAGGAAGAGAATCCTGAGCTCAATGGAATCGTGAAAAGCTATAATTTGCGAGGCTTCTCTTTCAGAGAGTTTATCAACCTGCAGACTGGCAACAGTTTCCAGCCATATACACTCGATGAAATCTTGCGCAATCACGAGCACATCATCAAGCAGATACTGCCTAAGGTGAGCCCGATGAAATACTTCCAGGACTACTTGCATCATGGATTCTATCCATTCTTCCTGGAGAACCGCAACTTCACAGAGAATCTACTAAAGACAATGAACATGATGACCGAGGTAGACATCCTCCTCATCAAGCAAATCGAACTGAAATATCTCACCAAGATCAAGCGGCTCTTCTATCAGCTAGCTGTAGAAGGTGCCAAGGCTCCCAACGTGAGCCAGCTTGCCGAAGAGATCAACACCAGTAGAGCTACGGTAATGAACTACATCAAGTATCTTGCTGATGCGCGACTCATCAACATGATTTACCCTAACGGGCAGGAGTTCCCAAAGAAACCATCCAAGGTGATGATGCACAACTCCAACCTGATGTACGCCATCTATCCTATCAAGATAGACAAGCAGGAGGTGATGGAAACATTCTTCGTCAACTCGGTCTGGAAAGACCACAAGGTAAGCCAGACCGGCAAGGACCACTACTTCATTGTAGACGGTGAGAAGAAGTTCAGAATCTGCGATGCGCAATCTCCAAACAAGGTGCGCAACAATCCCGACATCATCTACGCCCGATACAATACCGAGGTAGGCAAGGACAACAGGATTCCGTTATGGCTTCTGGGTTTCCTATATTAGGGAATGTTGAATGTGGAGTGTTGAATGTTGAATTGCCTAACGGCATCAGCATGAA